>Ga0075520_1000018_pt1 | contig 45276 bp, 43 predicted proteins | sample NGEPerB_FD_75100 | JGI IMG/M metagenome (GOLD analysis project Ga0075520, IMG submission 75100) | Arctic peat soil microbial communities from the Barrow Environmental Observatory site, Barrow, Alaska, USA - NGEE PermafrostAB12-B | ecosystem: Environmental > Terrestrial > Soil > Wetlands > Peat ... | reverse complement strand
GTATTAAATAATATAAATATGAGCAGTCTCCTCATATAATGAAATTACAATTTAATGATCAGGTCACTGAGGGCTCTTTTCGGAACATGATGATTCATTCCCTTGTCCCTCCAGTATTTGACGTCACCCTCCTTCATCTCATCAATTATTACATTTTCGACAGGCTTCCCGAGAGCCAGAACAAGAAGTATGTCATAAATTTCAGGAATTGAGAATTCTGAACGAAGCTGGTCGCGCTTTATCGAAGCTATCATGCATCCTCCCAGACCGGCCTCATTTGCTCCAAGCATAATGCTCTGGGCCGCAATACCATGGTCAACCCCGAATCCTTCTGCAATTGATTTGTCGCCAAGTATAATTATATATCCTGCCGGCCTTTCTCCTTTATCTGGTCCGTCCCAGTCTTTCAGGTAGGCGGCCCATATAAGGGAGGTGTATACCCTGGCACAATCTTCGGCTGAATTATATAAAAGGTATTTCAACGGTTGGCGATTGGCTCCTGAAGGAGAAAGTCTTGCGAGCTCAATCAGACTCTCAAGTACCTTATAATCTATTCGATAAGACTCATCAAACCGCCTGTATGTACGGGTTATAAGAACAAGTTCCTTTAAATTCATCAGTAATCCAGTTTAACCGCAAGTTACTTTTTTTCTTCCTGTTCAGCGTAAAGTCCTTTCCTCGAAAGAAGATGGTCAAGATTTGCCAGGCCATATACCACAACAGCCGTCACGACTGAGGCATGCTCCTGGTACTCAGGAATGCTCTTGTTATAGTAGTCATTTTCTGTATGCCATATCTCCCCGTAATTAAAATCATAGCCCTTGAAATCGGGTTGATCGAAATACAACGTTGGCACACCGTTCATTGCAAAGTAAGCATGGTCCGATCCTCCTGCTGTAGTTGGTATTGGGCGTGAAGGTTGAGCGTTCTTAACCAATTTGAAAGGGAAATCGGGATTTATATCATTGAGCGGCTTACATATCTTATCAAAGTCGTCATACATAGCTTCAGGAACATTCAACCCTATAGGTACTGTTGGTCCGCCGTCGCGATTAAAATAGTTGGATATTCTGGGAAGCTTCTCCTTGTTAGCTTCAACCCAGTGTTTGGAGCCATAAAGACCGAATTCCTCTCCCGCCCACAGACAAACGAGAATGGTTCGTTTGGGCTTCCCTCCTGCAGCCATGATGAGCCTCGCAGCTTCCATTGTCGGAGTTGCTCCTGAACCGTCGTCTACAGCGCCTGTTGCTACATCAAATGAGTCGAGGTGACCACCCAGCATTACATATTCATCAGGATACTGAGTACCCCTTATCACTCCTATTACATTATGATATTTTACCGGACCCGGATTGAAATGATTGCGTATGTCAAATTCGAGGAGGAAATACCTTCGTTCCTTAACCATCTTTTCTATAATCGAGTACTGGTTCTCATCGAGCTTTATGTCGCATACTGTCGGAAGTGTCTCGAATGTCAACTTGTCGAGATTCTTCCTGTCGTAGAGTACTCTTATAGGAACAGCAGCGGACTGGATGACTCCAAGAATTCCTGCTTCGCACATTTCGCGGTAAAATAATGCCGGTTCCTCCTTAAGAGGAAGAAGATCTTTCTGAGCTTTATCTCGGTTCTCAAAATTCTGCCTCGATATATCTCGGTTTAGCTTTGAAATAGAATCATTGTAAACCAGAACTTTAGCTCTAAGAGAATCGGCATGCTGCGAAAAATCTATGGGCCAGCCGGTGTTCTTGCCGCCGATAAGCACCCAGGCTCCCTTAAATGCTCCCTTCATGTGCTCGAACTCATCCCTGCTTTTTGGTTCAAGCATTACACGACCGCGCTCAACACCTTTTGTACCTGAAGTATACGAAGGCGTGGCAAAATGAAGGTCCATACCGTTATCGGAAAGAAGACGTCCGAACCATGGTCCACGGTCAAACCCCACAGGAAGCGTACCTGCCTCATCCATAATTACTTCCATGCCCCATTTTTTAAATTCAGATGCGCACCAGAGAGCGGCATTGGTATAAGCATCAGATCCGGTAATGCGTCCTCCGAAACGATTTGTAAGAACATCAAGATGATGCATTGTGCGATTATCGGTTTTTCCAAGTTCTATTATCCGGTCAACGACTTTTGACTGCTGACCGGCAACGGTAGCAAATGCAAAGTACAGGCACAAAAAAGAGTACAGGATTTTTTTCATGATAATTTAAAGAGAGGTTTAGGTTAATAAACTTGCCTGGAACTGCAATTCCTGACAATATGCTGTTTCACATTATTTAATTCGTTTTCAGAATCGTCCGGATATCACATTCCAGTCAATTATTTCCCAGAATGACTTTAAGTAATCCGGTCTCCTGTTCCTGTAATCGATATAATAAGCATGTTCCCACACATCGCAGGTTAACAGTGGCTTAAGTCCTTTTTTCAGAGGATTCCCGGCATTTGATTCCTGAATTATCTGAAGCGAACCATCTTCATTTTTTGCAAGCCATGCCCAGCCAGAGCCGAATAGAGTGGCTGCAGCCCTGGTAAATTGTTCCTTAAAGGCATCAAAAGATCCGAATGATTTATTAATTGCTTCCGCCAGCTTTCCATCCGGGACTCTCTTTCCTGCTTTGGAAAAAGATTCAAAATAAAAGGTGTGGTTCCAGATCTGGGCAGCATTATTAAAAATTGCACCATCTGCATTTTTGATAATGGTTTCAAGGCTGGCTTTTTCAAATTGCGTTCCGGGGACGAGCCCGTTCAGATTATTTACATAAGCAAGATGATGCTTGCCATAGTGGAATTCAAGAGTCTCCTCACTGATATGAGGAACAAGAGCATTAAGCTTGTACGGAAGTTTTGGAAGTTCAAAGGCCATGATTCGGTTTTTTAATTTCAGTTAAAATGCAATACCGAATCAAATGTAAGAATTTTAAAAGCTGCTTTTCAATGTGAAGTAAGAAAAATCCGGTCAGGAAGCAGGGGAATTATTCCTTTCTCATGGGCAATTCTGAAAAGCTCCGAGATTGCTTTTTTACCATCTTTTCCCAGGTTAAGAGTGAATTTATTGACAAACAGCTTGATATGGTTATTCATCACGGTGCTGTCCATCTCTTTTGCATTGGCAACTACGAAATCGTATGATGCAAGAGAATCGTGGTAGGCATATTCAAGACTTCGCCTGATAATCCTATTGACTTTCAGTGCAATACCCTCAGAAAGTCGCCTGTTGACGGCAATTGTTCCAAGAGGAATTGGCAGCCCTGTAAGCTTCTCCCAGTATTCTCCCATGTCGGCAATCTTGTGCAGGCCCCTTTTATAATATGTAAACCTTGTTTCATGGATTATCAATCCGGCGTCCATTTCCCCGTTCAGCAAAGCTTCCTCGATTGACGAGAACAAGTACTCTGTCTTATTGAGTGCTTCAGGCCATGCAATGCTGAAAAGCATATTGGCCGTCGTAAATTTCCCCGGGATAGCAATCCTGGCCGTGGCCAGCTTTGATGGTTCAATTTTATTTTTGCTGATGAGAAGTGGTCCATTCCTATGCCCAAGCGCACTTCCCGAGTCGAGGATCAGGTAATTCTGAACTGCATAAGCATATGCGCAGAAGCTCATTTTGGTGATATCAAGTTCACCTGCGAAAGCCTTTCTGTTAAGCTCCTCTACATCCGCGAGCAAATAATCGAATTCCAGCCCTTCTGTATCTATCCTGCCGTGCACTATTGCATCGAAAATGAACGTATCATTAGGGCACGGCGAGAAACCAAGTGTCAGTTTCATTCTATCATTAAACCATTAAAAGGAATTCTTCCAGCTTTTCTGACAGCCTAACAAGTGCAAGCGGGATATTCCACTTGTCTTTATTTCGCGGTTCAATCTTGTTTGAAATTGACCTTAATGCCAGAAAATTTAATTTTTCCCCGCTGCAAATATAGAAAAAAGTTGCGCCTTCCATAGTCTCTATATCAGGATTATATTTTTTTAACAGCCTGTCTATAGTTTCCTGTGAACCTGACGCACTGTTTACTGTTATGGCTTCTGCAGGCTTCAGAAAATTCAAGGCCATATTGCAATATTTATTCTCTGCAATTATTTTTCCATTGGTAAATGGGAATCTATCCGGATCTGTGAGACCTGCCTCTTCAAGAGTAATAAAACCGCTGCCTGTCTCTATACCGGCATCTGCAAAACAATCGGAAACCGGAACGACTATATCACCGATCTCGATATCATCTCTGAAGCTGCCGGCAATACCAATATTTATTGCAAGGTCCGGCTTAGGATTTGAAGATAACCATTTGGTCATCGCCCATGATGTTGCAATTGATCCCACCCCTGTTACGAGGAGACTTACTTCAGTGTGCCCAAGCAAAAACCCGTCCGGACAAGATTTTAGTCCGGGAATTTTCATTAATGCTATAGATTCAGCATCAGTGGCAGTAATCAGTAGTACTTTTAAAGCCATATCAGTTTAAGTGCCATAAATATATTGCATTTAGGATTTAAAAGATCAATTTTAATGGCTAATATTGTATATAAATCGCACTGGCATATGATCTACATTACACGCAGAGAAAGATTCAGTGCTGCACACAGGATGTTCAGGCAGGACTGGTCTGATGAAAAAAATCTGGAGGTTTTTGGCAAATGTTCAAATCCAAACTGGCATGGGCATAATTATGTCCTCTGGGTTACAGTTAAAGGGGAACAGTCTGAAAATCAAGGTTTTATTATGAACATTAACATCCTGAAAAAGATAATAAACGAGAAAGTTATTGAGAAACTTGACCACAGGAACATCAATCTTGATGTGAGTTTCATGAAAGGCAAAATTTCCTCTACCGAGAATCTTGCAGTTACGATCTGGAATGAGCTGAAGCCTGAAATCGAAAAGAACGGCGCACTGCTTCACTGCATTAAGATAGAAGAAACAGAAAATAATTTCATTGAATATTATGGCTGAAAAAATTGAGAAAATAAACGACGGGTCAGGAATGATCGTTGACGGATATAATAAGATTGAGACGTGGAACGCTGAGACCATCGAAGAGATGTCAAAAATGTACCATAGGATACTCGAACTGATCGGGGAAGATCCCAATAGAGAAGGATTGATGCGTACTCCGATAAGGGTTTCGAAAGCCATGAACTACCTCACATTAGGTTATAATATGAATCCTAATGAAATACTGAGGTCGGCAATGTTCAAGGAAGAGTACAGGCAGATGGTAATTGTAAAGGATATTGACCTCTATTCCATGTGTGAGCATCATATGCTCCCGTTCTTCGGTAAGGCTCATGTCGCGTATATACCTGATGGTTATATTACAGGACTAAGCAAGATCGCCAGGGTTGTGGAAGCCTTCTCCCGAAGACTCCAGGTACAGGAGCGGCTCACTACCCAGATCAGAAATTGTATTCAGGATACCCTTAAGCCTCTTGGAGTTGCGGTTGTTATTGAGGCTCAGCATATGTGCATGCAAATCAGGGGAGTGCAAAAGCAGAACTCAGTTACCACTACCTCTGCGTTTACTGGTATTTTCCTCGAGCAGCTTAACACCCGGGAGGAGTTCATCCATCTTATCGGTTCAAAGCTTCACTGAAAATATTTTTCTATTTTTGCGCTCCTGCAATCAGAACTTAATCTATCGAAATAATCATGAAGGCATACGTATTCCCCGGACAGGGAGCACAATTCGTTGGCATGGGCAGGTACCTTTACGACAAGTCACCTGTTGCAAAAGAGATGTTTGAAAAAGCAAACAGCCTGCTTGGGTTCAGAATCACTGATCTGATGTTTTCCGGAACAGACGAAGACCTGAAACAGACAAAAGTGACCCAGCCGGCGATATTCCTGCATTCAACAATACTTGCAGCACTTCTTGGGGAGAGTTTCCACCCATCAATGGTTGCCGGTCATTCCCTTGGTGAATTCTCGGCTCTTGTTGCCAATAGAACATTATCCTTCGAGGATGGAGTTATGCTTGTATCAAAAAGAGCCATTGCGATGCAGAAAGCATGTGAGAAAGCTCCGTCGACAATGGCAGCAATACTTGGGCTTGATGACAAAACCGTGGAAGATATATGTAAGTCAATTCCCGAGGTGGTAGTTCCGGCAAATTACAACTGTCCCGGACAGATAGTGATATCAGGTTCTATTGAAGGTATTGATAAAGCAATTGAATTGCTGAAAGAAATAGGTGCAAAGCGAACTTTAAAACTGGCTGTCGGAGGTGCATTCCATTCACCTCACATGGAACCTGCCCGGGTTGAGCTTGAGCTGGCCATTAATTCTGCTATGTTTCACAGACCTGTTTGCCCTGTTTACCAGAATGTAAATGCAAAACCATCATCTGATCCGGATACAATAAAAGCTAATCTTGTGGCTCAGCTCACATCACCTGTGAGATGGGCTCAGTCTGTGATCAACATGATTTCAGATGGTGCAACCTCCTTTACTGAGGTAGGACCGGGTAGTGTACTCCAGGGGCTTATTAAGAAAATCAGCAAAGATATGGCAACTGATGGGGCCGTATATTAAAAATGCAGTGTAACGTTTTGAAAGACAGACTCATTATGAGTTAATGCCACCAGGCAAGTTTTAACACAATATTCGAGGATCTTCTTCTGCCTGGCGCTGTATTCATGTCCTGTAAAATCAAAATCAATCAAGAAGGTTTAAGGATGGCACCTTTATGTTTTTTCCCGTCTATCATTATCTCGAGAGGCTTTTCAAAACGCACATGCCTGATGAACTCATCCTCATAAACAATTTTCATCCCGTTCAGATAATCCACATCATAATAGCCTTCATTTATATAAGGGTTAATTGTGAAATATCCTACTCTGAAGGATGTCAGGTTCTGGAAAAAATGAGTTCCCTGGCTTGGGTCAATACGGTAGTTTTTCAACCCCGATTCAACAATAATCCTTGCCGCCGAGATCTGCTGCCATTTTACAGGTATGCCAAGCCATGGATCTGTCGAGCCCCATCTTCCGGGACCGACAAGTACATATCCCAGGGACTGCTTAACAAATGAAGCATTAATCTTTTCTATTTTCATGGCAATGTTCTTGTTTTGTGCGGAATTGAATGACTCCGGCTTGACATAGACAAGATCCATAATGCCTTTGAACAATCCATGGCCAAGAGCAGATTCTGAAAAAATAATAGTCTGCTCCTTCCTGATGTTCTCCAGGTTTATATTATAAGTCTCATCAGAATAAACTATCGGCCTTACCTGAAGGAAGTTAAAGACTTTCGGAGTCCCTGCAGGAGTCTCCAGGTTGGCTGCAAACTCGATCTCTATCGGGTTATTCATTTCCTTCTGGCCAACCTCCAGGAGAGTTGAAAGTATATCAGCCAGCGGGAAGGTCTTATGCTGGAGAATGCCGGAAAAAGTGATGACTTTCTTGCCATTCTGAAGGATCCCGTCGCGAAGAATGTTATTCGTCTGATCGTATGTAGAAGCGAGATACTTCATTGCGCCATCGTTGTTTGCATCTTTTATATCTATCCTGAGAATATTAATTCCATCGTCAGTTGACGGGACAAAACTGTCGAAATTCAGGTCAAGAGCCCTGAAGTCTTTCTGTGTATCACGGAGGGCGCTTTCGGGCGATGAAAGCTGGAGTATTTTTTTCGGCTTTTTGGGGCAGAAGCGAAGTGACATACCCCCTTCGACGATCAGCTTGCCAAGGCCGAACGCAACATTGACAATACCGTCTTCAGCTTTTTCAGAACCAATAGGATAATAATTGATCGATCTTGCGACACCCGAAATTGTCGGGTAGAAAATATCTCCATGTCGGTTACCGCAGATTTCCTGCAGGATTATTCCCATTTTCTCTTCATCAATGACGTTTGCAGTAGCTGTCATATAAGCCTTGCTGGCTTTGTAATATACCGACGCATAAACCTCTTTAATTGCATCGGATATAGCTTTCACCATAATGTGATTGTCGGCAAGCCTGGGGATCATATATGTCGAATATACTCCCGCAAAAGGCTGGTAATGCGAATCCTCCAGTTTACTTGAAGACCTGACGGCTATCGGATGATTTCTTGAAACAGCCAGAAAAGCATAGAAGTCCTGGTAAACACGTCCGGGAAGTTCAGCATTAATGAACCGGTTAAGGATATCCTCGTCAGAAAGGTCTGACATTGCAACCGAATAAAGGTTATTATGATCCATGAACTCGTCGAAGATATCAGTGCTCAGGACTACTGTCCTGGGAATTGTTATCAGGACATCGGGAAATTTATTGAATAGCTTATAGTTCTTTATTATCCTGTTTATAAAAGCAAGTCCCCTGGCTTTGCCACCTATCGATCCATCGCCAATCCTCGAAAATACCTGGTACTCATCAAAGCTCATTTTATCAAATTTGGCAATGACTCCCCTTCCTTTTCCAAGTCTGAAACTTGAGATGGCGACATACAGAAACCGCCTCATCTCATCCATAGTTTCAAAATCCTCTTTCCTGATGTACTTAAACATTTGGGCAACGGGAAACAGAGCTCTGGCATTCAGCCATTTCGAAAAATGATTCCTGGTTGCATGGTACTCAAGGGAGTTATCAGGAACTGTAAGTATCTTCTGCTGAAGAGACTGAAGGTCTGTTGCGATGGCGATAGGTTCTAGCGTGTCAGGGTTTCTGAATACAAAAGGGCCGAAGGCGAGGTTCTGAATTATATAATTCCTCAGCTCCAGTGAAAGGGATTTTGAGTATTTATGTATAAACCCTGCTCCCATTTCCTCGGCCCTTTTCTTATGACCAAGATTTGAGGATTGAAGCAGAAAGGGAACTTTATCATCATCTGCCATTACAACCTTGCATAGCTCAAAGCCGGCATTTTCATCAGGAACATTGTCTCTTTTGTAGCTTATATCGGATATTACTCCGAGCACATTATACTTATATTTTTTATAAAGAGCTTCAGCATCATTGAAGTTATTTGCAAGCAGAATTTTGGGTCTGCCTCTCATTTTAAGCATCCGCTGGTGTTCATTCAGGGCTTCACGCTGAAAATCAAGAGACTGTAAAAGAACAATCCTGTAGATATTGGGAAGGTATGACGAGATATACCTGATAGAATTTTCGACTAGAATTATGGCCTGAACTCCAATGTTTTCAACATCATTGTCGGCATTCATTTTATCCTCGATCAACTTGATTATAGCCAGAATCAGTGATGCATCACCCAGCCAGCAGAAAACATAATCAATTGCGCTAAGATCTTCACCCTCAAGCCTCAGGGATACTTCGCGGGAGAAATAAGTGAGGACGACGATGGGAATTTTTTCATAATTAGCCTTGATCTTTTTTGCAAGCGCAAAAACATCGGTTCCCCTGAGAGAGAGCATGGAAATGACCAGGTCAACATTGCCTTCTGCAAGAATCCTGAAGGCATCCTCAGCATTATCCGTCTGAATGAATACAGGGGGATATCTCAGGTTAAGTGCTACATATTCGTTAAAAATCTGTTCATCGATCCTTCCATCTTCTTCGAGCATGTAATTATCATAATTACTGCAAATTATCAGTACACGGTGTATTCGCTTCTGCATAAGCAGATCGAAGGAGGTATCCGTAAAATCATATTTCTGAAGGTCAAGAATACCGTCTATGATGGTCATTGTCAGGCAGATTTACTTATTCATAGTAATAACAGCTATACCCTTTTTACCATCCATACGGATAGTCAGGGGTTTCTCAAACCTTATATGCCGAAAGAATTTTCCGGTTTCAATGACTTTCTGGCCGGAAAGCTTATCCCAGTCAATTCTGCCCTCATCACTTCCCTGGTTTATCGAAAAATAACCTACATTCATCGAGGTAACGTTGTGGAAGAAATGTGAACCCAGTGAGGCATCAAGATGGAAATCAGGAAGATCAACTTCTACAATTACCTTTGCATTTGAAATCTGTGGCCAGGCAACCGGAATTCCAAGGAACCTGTCCTTTGTTCCCCACCTTCCAGGACCAATAAGCACATACCGGGAGTTTCCCTTGAGCATTTTATCATTCATGGAATTAATTTCATCAGCCATCTGGGTTGTATGCAGGTTATCGAATTTTTCCGGTTCCACATATATTATATCGGTAATGTCGTCAATAATTCCGTTCCCCATGCTTTTTCCGGACTGCAGAATGAGGTCTTTGTGGTTTATGCTTTCCTCATCAATTTCATAGCCAGCACCGCTGCCGACAAGCGGTTTAATCTGCAGAAGATAGAATGAAGCATTCCCTTCATTGTCTTTTGTAAGGTCTACTGCAAACTCGATCTCCGAAGGATTGCCGGTCGCCTCTGCTACAACATCAAGAATTGTCTTTAAGGTGGCTGACAGAGGTATGTAATTGTATTTCAGAATATCGGCGAAATTTATAACTCTTGGTCCGGGAGCGTCGAGGCCAGGAACTATCGTATCATTATCTGTATTCATTACTGAAGCTGAATGATTAAGAGTTCCATGTTCCTCTGCCGTACTTATATCAAGCGATATGAGCCCTGCATTCTCTCCTTCAAGAAGATTAAGATCCTTCTTATTGAGGTCGACAGCATAGAAATGGACCTGAGAGTTTTTATAGAGATCGTAATGAGATATGATATCAAGTGAAGGGTAGGACGGTGAAAATCTAAAGGCCCTTTCACCTTCGACCACATAATGGCCCAATCCTACAGCCATGACTGCAAAGCCATCCTGAGGGGTCATGTGTGCAACGGGGTAAAAGTTAAATGACTGTGCCGTGCCGCTGATATGAGGGTAAAATGTATCATTAAACCTGTTACCAACGACCTCCTGTATAACAATGGCCATTTTTTCCTGTTCAACCTTATAGTTTATCGCCTCAAAATAAGTTCTTGCACTCCTTGAATAAATTGATGCAAAGACAAGCTTTATTGCATCAGACAGCTGACGCAGCCTGATCTCGAATTCAGGGTGGTTATTAGGCAATAGATAAGTGCCAAAGATCCCCGAAAATGGCTGACTCATTGAATCTTCGAAAAGGCTGGAAGAGCGGACTGCAACAGGCTTGACAATCTGCCTGAGGAGTACTCTTAGTTCTTTCTCGAGGGTATAGCTCAGGCTCCCTTCAATAAATAGCTTTTGTAGAACATCAAAGTCTTTTTCTCCTTTCACACTGTCCCACAGATGGTTTCGTTCCATAAACATATCGAACTCATCTGTCCCGATTATGGCCGTTATAGGTGTTTTAATGTTTATCCCCGGGAGTAGCCGCCCCAGTTCAAAACTGTAAATCAGGGTATTGATAAAAGCCAGGCCTCTTCCTTTGCCGCCGAGAGAACCACCTGCAAGACTTACAACATTAGTTTCGTCAATAGCAGCAGACTCTTCAAAGTTGACAACGCGTCCCTTGTTAGTCTCCCGCCTGCGTTTCCTTATGATATCAATAAGGAATTCCCTGAGTTCCCTGAGGCTGTTGAAATCGGAGACTTTAATCGGGTTAATCAGTTTGGCAATTTTCACCTCACCCCTGGCCATAAGCCAGAGCGAAAAGTGGTTTTTCATGGCATGATATGCAAGCGAATCTTCAGGTATAGTCTCGAGGTAAGCTTCAAACTCCTTCATAGATTTGGCCACTGCAATCTGTCGCCCTTTATTATCCCTGTACACGAAATGCCCGAAGCCAAGGTAATAGTTGATAAAAGATTTCAGGTCCTGAAGCAGGCTCTCAGAATTCTTATTAATAAAATTAGCCTTAAGAGTGAAAGCGTATTTAGCATTTTCAGAATCAGATGACTGAAGCACAGTCGGCAGGTTCGGAAGATCATTCTTTATAAGCTGAATAAGTTCAAAACCGGCAGTGTCGTATAATTCACCGTTCTTCGGAAATCTCATATCGGAAATGACACACAGCAGGCTATCCTTGTATTTATTATAGATAAAGATCGAATCCTCCCAGTTCGAAGCCAGGAGTATTTTTGGCCTTGCCCTGAGTTTCAGTACTTTGTATAGTTCATCAGTTGAGACATCTTCAATAAGGTTTCTCGTCTGCTCAAGGACAAGAGTGTAAAGTATCGGGAGATAGCTGGAATAATACTCTGCAGAATCCTCGACGATAAGAATGACTCTTGTAAGTCCCTTCTTTGTATCATTGTCGACATTTACCTGGTCCTCGAGCAGCTTTACCATTGCAAAAAAGACTTTCGACTCACCGGTCCACACAAAATAATTATCAAAAGGTACGCCAAGAGCCTTCTGTTTTTTTACAAAAGGGGCATCAGCCGGATTATTGAGAAGCAGGAAAGTTGGCAGGTAAGGGTATTTTTCCTTAATCTTCTTACAAAGTACCAGCGGGCTCTCCTTATGGACTCCCACCATGATGATTATCATATCATAATGCCTGGATTTCAGCCTGTTAAAAGCTTCTTCCTCTCCAGTAACGCCGGTGACTCTTGGCAGGGAAGTAAGGCTGAGCTGATAATATTCCCCGAGCATGTGGTCAGAAAATCTTCCTTCTCCTTCAATTGAATAAGCATCATACAAGTTTGCAACAAGCAATATCTCTTTTACCTTGAATGGCTGAAGATCATGAAAAACGTCCCTTTCAGCATTATGCCGTTCAAGGAATTTCTGGAGCAGCTTCCTGCTTGAGACATTTGTCATGTCGTCATCACTCTCCCTGGGGACCTGAGCCATACGGATAATATCTCGGGCTTTATAGCTGTTTATATAGCCAGTTATGAGGCTTGCAATGTTTTGAATGAGGTCTCTCTCTTCCTTTAGAAACGGACCTTCGTTTTCAATGCTGAATTCCTTGTTATAGAATATCTCAATTGTGCCCTTTTCGTCATCAATTGTATTGAATTCCTGGATCATTTTCCAGGTAGTCTCCTTAAATTCAGGTGTTTCAAAAATTTTATCAAGGAATTTTATCCTTGCATTAGTGAATTCAGGGTACTGCCATGCAGCTGGAAGAAGCAGGACAATCTGCTGAAGAGTCTCTTCGATCGGTTTTCCCTCCTTAAGGATATAAGTCGTCTGATTAATGCAAGCCAGTTCCTTCAACCGCTCCTGCTGTTCGTGAAGCAACCTGTTATATTCGGGGTTGATATGATCTTTATTATCCATCATCCGGTAACTGGAATTCAGGATTTAAAGTTAATAAATGAAAATTAAAAACCCCCTTCCGTGAAGAAGGGGGTTTTACTTATTCCACTTTCCATGTCGCCCCGCTTGCAAGCAGGTCATCCATGCATTTTATTTTGGAGTTCTTGCGGACCTGTTCAATTTGATTCTCCACATCGGTTTCGTAAGTATTGCCGGGTACTGATCGGATAACCCCCAACGCTACCGGGTAATCAGGATATTTCATATTTGCCAGCATATATTGAATGCCAGAGTTAGATTCATGTGCATCATGAATCATCAGGTCATCTTTCGTTATTCCGTTTTCGCCAATTTTCACCACCTTGAGCTTGAGTCCATCAAGCACCAGGCCCATGTCATTATTTTTCCCAAAGATCATTGGCTCTCCATGTTTCAGGATAATTGTCCGGTCGTCTCTTACTTCCTTTCCCGTTACTACCTCGTGAATTCCATCATTAAAGATGACACAGTTCTGAAGAACCTCAATTACTGATGTTCCCTTATGTCTTGCAGCTTCGATATATATCTGTGTTGACAGGGCTACATTTGCATCAACCGTTCTGGCGAAGAATTTGCCTTTGGCACCTATTACAAGCTCACCGACTGAAAACGGTTCCTCGACGGATCCGAATGGAGATGTCTTGGTCACAATGCCCTTTTCAGATGTCGGTGAATACTGTCCCTTTGTCAGCCCGTATATCTCGTTATTGAAAAGTATAAGATTAATATCAATGTTACGTCTGATAGCATGAATAAAATGATTTCCGCCAATTGCCAATGCATCTCCGTCTCCGGTAATTTCCCAAACCGACAGATCAGGATTTGCAGTTTTAACTCCGGTGGCAATAGCGGCTGCCCGTCCGTGAATTCCATGGAATCCATATGTATCCATATAATACGGGAATCGTGAGGAGCATCCAATACCTGAGATAAAGGCAAATTTTTCCTTTGGTATTCCAAGCTCCGGAAGAGCTTTCTGAACTGCATTCAGTACAGCATGATCGCCGCATCCGGGACACCATCTGACCTCCTGGTCACTTTTAAAATCCTTCGGAGTATATTGTATTGTTTGTGTTTCAGCCATTTTATTTTTCCTCCAGTATTTTAACACATTTCTCCTTTATCTCACCAATAGTAAACGGTATTCCCTGTACCTTGTTAATCTGCGAGTAGGTAAATTCGTGATGCTTTATTCTCAGGTAATCTGCAAACTGACCAAGGTTTAGCTCTGCTACTGCTATTTTTTTAAATTTACTGAATACCTCTGCCACATTTTTTGGCAAAGGATAGATATAATTAAAGTTGGCCAGGCTTACCTTATGACCTTCAGCCTGCAATTCACTGACTGCGGTTAACAGATATCCCCGGGATCCGCCCCAGCCGACGACAAGAAGATCACCTGACTCCTCTCCGTACACTTTCAGGTCAGGTATCTTGTCAGCTACTTTCGCCACTTTTTCGGCCCTGAAATTAATCATCATCTCGTGGTTTTCAGGGATGTATGATACAGTCCCCTTCATTGTTTTCTCGAGGCCGCCTATTCTGTGCTCGAGTCCGGGAGTACCTGGAATTGCCCATGATCGGGCCAGGGTTTCACAATTTCTTTTATAAGGGAGAAAAGGTTTATCATTAATATCGGCAAATGGCGGTCTTATTTCCGGAAGATCCTTCACAACAGGAATTCTCCATGGTTCAGAGCTGTTCGCGAGGTAACTGTCGGTGAGCAGAAGAACCGGGGTCATATGCTCCAGTGCGATTCTTGCAGCTTCATAAGCGAAATGGAAACAATCGGAAGGTGTACTGGCTGCAATAACCACAACAGGGCATTCTCCATTCCTGCCGAATATGGCCTGCATCAGGTCGGACTGTTCTGTTTTGGTGGGCAGACCTGTCGAAGGTCCTGCCCGCTGCACATTAACTATTACCAAAGGGAGTTCAGCCATAACTGCCAGTCCGATTGCCTCTGATTTAAGTGCCATTCCCGGACCTGATGTCGATGTAACTGCCAGGTAACCGGCAAAGCTTGCGCCTATAGCGGTGCAGATACCGGCTATTTCATCCTCGGCCTGGAAACTTTTTACTCCCAGATCCTTCCTTGCAGCCATCTCTTCAAGAATACCGGTAGCAGGAGTAATCGGATATGAGCCTATAAATGTTCTCAGCCCAGCCCTTTCGGCAGCAGCCAGAAGACCCCAGGCAGTAGCAGCATTTCCGCATACGTTCCTGTAGGTGCCTTTCTGAATTGGTGCGGGCTCAATTATAATAACAGGATTAAGCGCTTCAATTGTTTCGGCATAATAATAACCTGCTCTCAGAGCTACTTTATTTGCCTGGGCTATTTCAGGTTTTTTGACAAATTTTTTATCGAAGTATTGCTCGGTATATTTCAGCTTCCTGTCAAAGAGCCAGTAAACCATTCCCAGGGCGAACATATTCTTGGTTCTGAGCACTGATTTCGGATCGAGCCCGAAATCCTTAAGCGCTTCCTTGACCATAGAAGAGATAGGAGCATCTATAACATTAAAGCTTCCAAGCTTTTCCTCTGTTACCGGATCGCTTTTAAATCCTGCTTTTTCAATATTTTTATCAGTGAAATTATCCTTGTCGAATATTATAATGCCCCCCGGTTTAACCCACCTGGCGTTTGCTTTTACGGCTGCAGGATTCATTGCAACAAGAACATCTGTATAATCACCGGGAGTATTAATTACTGAATGACCCATATGTATCTGGAAACCTGATACTCCGCCTACAGTTCCCTGAGGAGCACGTATTTCTGCCGGGTAGTCAGGAAAAGTCGACAAGTCATTGCCAGACAAGGCTGCTGTATCTGAGAACAAGGTGCCTGTAAGCTGCATTCCATCACCAGAATCACCTGAGAAACGAATAACAACCTCTTCTCTTTTAATAACCTGCGAGTTTTTGGCCATGATTAATTTTAAATATTTTAACTGGAGCTTTATTACACTTAATCAAATGCTTAAGAATAACAAATTTAGTTTTTAAAAGTTCGAAAAAACTATAATTATTGAGAATTGCGTATGACTTTGGTCATATTTAGCTCCAGATGTCTGCCTTCTTCAGGTTAATTTCTTTCTCGAAGAACATCCTGGCTATTTTTTCGAAATATGGTGTATAATCAGAAATAAAGAACTGGTCTTCTGCTTTTCCATGACTATTAAGAAGGTCGTTCTTTTCAAGAGCATCCTTCAGCAGAAGAGAGACAATCCGAGCAGAGTCAACAACCTCTACATTGAAATTGAATATTTTGCTTATCTGGTTTTTAATAATAGGGTAATGTGTGCAGCCAAGTATAAGCGCCTGTATTCCTTCAAGCGAGGGATTACTGAGGTATGCACGTATGATTGCATTACTTATATCGTCGAATATGAATCCTTCCTCTATCATTGGTACCAGCAAAGGGGTAGCCAGCGAAATAACACTTGTTCCGGGAGCTTTTTCCTTTAGCTTCGTTTCATACATCCCAGAGCTGATGGTACGTTTGGTTCCGATGACTCCGATTTTCTTAAAATCCCTGGTGCCCATATAATCAACCACAGGGTCGATAACATCAATGATCAGTGTCTTGCTGCCGAACTCCTCTTTCAGAGCCCCGAAAGCGGATGCTGAGGCTGAATTACAGGCAATAAGAATTACTTTTGCATCATGTTCGAGGAGGAATTCGGTTATTTTCCGTGAATATGATTTTATTGCTTCGGCTGATTTATCTCCGTAAGGAAGATGAGCTGTATCTCCAAAATATATGAGATTTTCATTAGGCAGTATCTGCTTAATAGCATGAGCTACTGTAAGCCCTCCGACGCCTGAATCAAAAATTCCTATAGGTTGTTCTTTCAATTTGATGGTATTAAAAAAAATGACCATCCGCCAATTGGCGGATGGTCACTAATATTTTATTGTTGCATCACTTTATGCCAAGTTTTGTTTTTGCAAGAGCAAGAATGTTTGTGCTCTTTGTTTCATCGAAATAGAGAAGAGCGCCTTTAGCCACATCAAAGACATAAAGAAAACCATTCTCTTTGCCGACATCCTTTATTGCTTTATCTACTTTGGTATAAATCGGCTGGAAAAGCTCACCCTGTTTGTTCTGAAGCTGTTCCTGGGCATTCTGCTGAAACTCCTGGATCCTTTTATTCAGATCAATGAGTTCCTGTTCCTTAGTCTGCTTAACAATGTCAGTAAGGTTTTTTGATTCTTTGGTATATGCATCATTCTTATTGTTCAGTTCGACTGTCATAAGTTCAAGGGCATTTACCAGCTCTTTACGGAATTTCTCAAGTTTGACCGTTGCAGAATCAAATTCAGGCATTGCCTGGATAAGTTCATCACTGTTAACATGTGCGAACTTTAAGTTCTGCGATTGGCCGGCTGCAACAACAAAAATAAGTAGTGCTGCAATCGCTGTAAATCTTTTCATTTCAGATCGTTTTATAAATTTAAATGCAAAAATAGTTAATTAATTCTTATAACCTAATTTTTCGAGTACCTGATCGCTGATGTCAAATTTAGGGTTTGCGAACAATATATTTCCACCTGTGGAAGAATCAAAAATCACCGCATAACTTCCCTCGACAGCGATATCCTTAATAGCTTTAAGGATCTCATCCTGAACTGGCTTTACCAGTTCCTGCCTTTTCTTGAAGAGTTCACCTTCAACTCCAAAATACTTGTTCTGAAGGTCTTTCATCTCTTTTTCCTTATTGATGATATCTTCTTCCCTTTTAGTCTTCATATCCTGAGAAAGCAAAGGCGCTTCATTCTGATATGACTTGTACATCTGCTCTACTACAGCATAACCGTCTGCCACCTCTTTCTCCCATTGTTTTGAAAGTTTGTCGAGTTGCTCCTGGGCAGTAGAAAAAGCGGGTATGTTTTTTCTGATATATTCAGAATCAACGAAAGCGTACTTCTGAGCAACAGCCATAGCCGATGTCAGAAGAACCATCCCTATAATCAAACTTAATTTTTTCATAATTAAAAATTTAAAATTCATGTTAAAATTCCTGACCTATTACAAAACTGAATTGTGAATGATTTGCGCTTGCAGCTCCTGAAGGAACAGCATCGAATCCGTAGCCCCAGTCAATACCGAGTAATCCGAACATCGGCAGGTTAGCCCTAAGACCCACTCCTGCAGAACGGCACATTTTAAACGGGTTATATTCTCTAAGCCTGGTCCATGACCGGCCGGCTTCAAGAAATGTGAGCGCATACACGGTAGCCTGCTGGCTAAGCGATATCGGATACCTGAGTTCAAATGTAATTTTCGAATATATGTTTCCGGCCGGAGCGCTCGTTTTTGAATCAATAGGAGTAAGAGAACCGTCTGTGTAACCTCTCATTGCAATGATATCGTGCCCGTATAATGTGTAACCTGTCATACCGCTCCCACCAAGGTAGAAGCTTTCAAAGGGTGAAGGACCGATAGCCTTATTGTAATATCCCAGGTACCCGAAATCAAATCTTGCTCTAAGTACCATCTTATCGTCCTTGGTAAGCGGGAAATAATAGTCCGATTTGAATAACCACTTATGGAATTCAATCCATTTATATTTGGCCTCATCAGTTATGTCAGTAGCCGACATATCCTTTCCTGAAATGAAAGAATAAGGTGGAGTAAACTGAAGGGATAAGGTGAACGAGGAGCCGCTTCTCGGGTAAATGAGGTTAGGGCTGGTTGAGAATCTTACAAGCTTTGTCGTGAAGCTCAAAATGTTTGACTGTCCATTGTCAAACAGGAATCTCATATATGTATAATGATACAGGTCATACTTCTGATAGCTTAGCTCACCATATAGTGAGAAGAAGTCATCAGGCCATTCCAACCTTTTTCCGAGGCCAATTGAAGCCCCGTCTATAAGCATTGACATATAGCCATCTCCACCTTTCTTCGTGCCGTTTGTCATTATCGACCTGTAAAGTGAAACTGAGAAGTTATTGGCCTTTTTGCCACCGAGCCATGGCTCATCGAACGATATATTATATGACTGATATATTTTCCCGTTGGATTGTGCCCTGATGCTGAGTGACTGACCGTCGCCGGAAGGATAGGGTCGCCAGTCAGAAAGCTTGAAGAAATTCTTCATGGCAAAATTATTAAACCTCACACCAACCGTCCCGACCAGCATGCCGGCTCCCCAGCCGCCGGAAATTTCGAACTGATCGTTGGCTCTCTCTTCAAGCTTATACAACATGTCAACAGTTCCGTTTGTAGGATCGGAAAGAGGTGTCGGATTGATCTTTTCCGGGTCAAACTCACCAAGCACTCCAAGCTGACGGATCGATCTCATGATTTTCTCCTTGCTGAAAAGGTCGCCTGGAAGAGTGTACAGTTCACGCCGTGCCACATGTTCGTTTGTTCTGTTGTTTCCAGAGATTATAACATCATTTATGTAAGCCTGGTCTCCCTCAAAGATTCTGATCTCAAGGTCAACAGAGTCGCCTTCCACCTTTGATTCAACCGGTGTAAGATCAGAGAAGAGGTACCCGTAATCGAGATAAAGATTGCTTACAGCATTTTCAGAACCACTCGATCCCTTAAGCCGATCAAGTATCAGCGACTGGTTATAAACCGATCCGTGTTTTATGTTAAAGACCTTATCAAGATCTTCCCTCCTGTAAACACTGTTGCCAACCCATTCGACATTCCTCAGGTAATATTGTTTTCCTTCATCCAACCGGATCTTCAGGCCTAACCTGTTATCCGAAATCTTATAAAGTGAATCGGAGACAATACTGAAATCTTTAAAGCCATTATCGTTATAGAATGTCTCAAGCTTTTTCTTGTCTTCGTCAAATTTCTTACCAATATATTTTGAGGTTTTAAAAAAGTTAAGGTTTTTCTGCTTCGTTCCCTTCATCTGGTGACGAAGCTTGGAATCTTTGAAATATTCGTTGCCGACAAAGTTTAATTCTCCGATCTTGACCTTTTTCTTCTTGTCAACATTTATACTTAGAATGATATTGTTTGGCTGATCAGGATCATCTTTCTCAACATAATCGACTGTAGTGTTGTAAAAACCTTTCTCAACATAATGGTCCCTAATGATATTTCTGGTATTGTCCAGGATATATGAAGTTATCTGTGAACCAACAGGAAGGCTTATCTTTTTGACAATGTCATCTTTCTCGGAGGTTCTTATTCCGTTGAATTTAATTGCAGATATCCTCGGCCTTTCCTGCAGAAAAATATCAAGAAAAGCTGTATCAGATTTAAGAGTATCTATACTGATCCTGACGTCAGAAAATAATCCCTGTTGCCATAATCTCTGGGCAGCTGTCGTAATGACGTCACCCGGGATAGTGATTTCCTGTCCTATCTTCAGTCCGGAGATACCTATCAGGGCATTAATATCGAGGTACCTTATCCCAGAAACGGAGACTCCTCCAATAATATAATCGCCCTCCTTTGAAAAATCAATAATATTCTGCTTTTCCTGCGCATTTGCTGAAATGGCCACCAAAATCAGAAATAGTGCTACAACAACCCTGTTAATTCCTCTAATCCTCATTATAAAATCATTTTTCCAAAATCTGTTCACTAGTTTTTCCAAACCTTCTTTCTCTTTTCTGGAAGTCAATTATAGCATTATAAAAATCTTCCTTGCGAAAATCAGGCCAAAGTTTTTCTGTAAAGTATAATTCAGTATATGCAATCTGCCATAGAAGAAAATTACTAATCCTTAATTCGCCTCCGGTCCTTATCATCAGATCGGGATCCGGAATGCCATAAGTATTAAGGTACTTTTCAAAATCTGTTTCACCGACTGATTCGATTTTCAGAGAGCCTTTATTGATATCTGCTGCCATTTTCTTTGCAGCCTCGGTTATTTCCCATCTCGAGCTGTAACTTAGTGCAACTACGAGGTTTAATCCTTTAGACGATGATGTAAGCCTTATTGTTTCAGAAAGTCTTTCCAGAACATCATCTGAAAGTCTTGTAAAATCACCAATAGCAGTCATCCTGATATCATTCTTCAGTAAGGTAGCAGTCTCATCAGTAAGTGATTGTACCATTATTCCCATCAATGCTGAAACCTCATCATCAGGCCGTCCCCAGTTCTCGGTCGAAAAAGCATAAAGAGTAAGATATCTGATACCGAGTTCAGCCGCAGCTTCAATGACTGAACGAACAGATTCCACTCCCTTCCTGTGGCCGAATATCCTCTCCATGCCATTCTGGGCAGCCCATCTTCCGTTACCATCCATAATGATTGCAATATGGACCGGGAGCTTATCGACAGCTATATCTTGTATTAATGACATGTATTAACGTTTTCTTTTCTTTTGCACATCATTATAAGCAGGGCATCCTGCAAGCTTATTATAAATTTTCCATGTAAGCGCAATGCCTGCAAATGTGTACCAGTCATTATTATGGAGCCACGCATAATCTGACGGGGCAACCAAATCTTACAGGCCGTCAAAGTTATCATAAAAAGTCTTACGAAAATCATATTCAGCTTCAAGGCCAAGATTTTTGTAAATATTGGCTTTAAAACCGAACGAGAATGGAATAACAGGCTGATAAGATGTTGAAAATGTATTAAAGATTGCCAGACCGGCTCCGGCCGCAAAATAAGGAGAAAAGTCCCATAATTTTCCTGTTGTAGTATAGGGAAGGAAGTTGAATTCAAACTGGGCTGAAACTTCCCCAACTGTTCCTGAAAATGACGCTCCCCTGGTTTGCTGAAAGCTGTTTTTAAAATCGCGGTCATTAGCTTTCAGTCCGCCAAAGAGCAAATTTCCCCGTATTGAATATCTTGGATGAAGGTTATACCTGTAAAAAATACCTCCTGCCGGAAGAGGAGAATAGAGCAGCCTGTTAGGATTTATATCGCCAATATAAGATGATACGCCGACAAAAAATCCATAATCAGAATTACGCTGTCCTGCACTGGTTATTGAAATGCTGATAAACAAGAAAATCCAGGGTATTCTTTTCATTAAAACCGATTGCGCTCATTATCATCTGAGTGAGGGCAAACCATGAGGCCCTGACTTCAGCTTATAAGTAACTGTAAAGTTCAAAAAATAATAAACGTCGTTAGACCTGGAATATTGTGAATTTGTATAGCCATCTAATAAATCACTAAATGCATATCTCCCTCCGACTTCCAATCCGAAATTCAAATTTGGTGAAAAGATAAGCGTTGTACCTAAGCCGGCAGGAATAACTGCAGTGAATCCGCTTTTTGTAAAACCGGGAGAAGCTTCAAGCCCTGCATTCCCAATAACCTTGAAGGAAAGACCGCCGAATCCGGCGAAGGCATAGAAGTCGAGTGATTTAAACAGATCCTTCATAAATCCCTGTTTCTGCTTCAAAAACAAATAACTGTTTTCAGCGTAATTTTTTATGAAATAATATTCTCCGATTAAAGCCGGTTCGAAAAAGCTTGTCGAAGCTTCAAAATTACGGTCCTCATTTGATCCTCTGATGTCAGTGGCATGGAACATTCCATAGGTAAGGCTGAGTCTTAAGTTGACATCTCTTGAAATCCTATATTTCAGGTTACCGTTAATATCGAACCTCGTCTGCATAAAGCTCATATCGCGCAACCCAAGTATATTTTTTGTCCTGGAAAACCCTCCGATATCTCCGAAAAAGAACGATGGCCCTATTCCGCCTAAAGCTTCCCACCTCTTCATTTTCCAGAGCTGTGCATTGGAAACAGGAAATGCAAGACAAATGATCAGTATTACTAAAATGGACCTTTTCATGATTCACTATATTGTTTGATGATACAAATATAATAATCAAATATTAAACAACATTAGGTTTTGGTACTTTAATTCATTCAGTTCCTTTTGTCTGCACCCCACATCAGCTTGTTTCTCAGTGTACTGTAGAAGTCCCTTCCGTTGAGCATTACCGTTTTCAATTTTGACCCTGCCTTTCTGATATGAATTTCCTCTCCCATCGGTACTTTTCCGAATCTAAAATCACACGTTGCCAGGTATTCCGTCGTTCTTCCCTCCATAACCATCTTCAATTTACAGTCGCCTGGTATGACAATGGGCCTGATAGTCAGATTATGGGGCGAAATTGGAGATATTATAATACTCTGATCATCAGGAGAAAGGATTGGTCCGCCGGCGCTTAAATTATAGGCAGTCGAGCCTGTGGCAGTTGAAACTATCAAACCGTCGGCCCAGTAAGTATTCAGGAATGTCTCATTTACATAGACATGAATAGTGATCATGCTAAGTGTAGCCTTCTGAATGGTGATCTCGTTAAGAGCAGTAGCCGATACTCCGTCAAATAAGCCGGCAGGATGTGCCAGCTCAAGAAGCGTACGTTCTGCTATTTCAAACTGGCCGGTGCATAGCTGATCGACAGAATTGCCGATCTCCTCTTCTGGAATGTTTGCGAGAAACCCCATTCTGCCGGTATTTACTCCGGCAACAGGTATGCCAAGATCCTTAACCTGAAGCATTGTCTCCAGAAAGGTACCATCGCCACCCACACTTAAAACCATTTCAGGAAGAGACGACAAGGATCTAAGGTCGCTGAACGATTCTACACTCTTGTCATTTATGGTCTCCGGGTCACTTGCTGTCTGAAATACCTGCACATGAACAGTGTGACTCAGAAATTCATCTACCAGCTTTCTAACTGCTTCCCTGGTCTTTGCATTATTATCCTTGCTGAAAATTGCAACACGCTGAAGCATAGCCTTTCAAATATTTAAATATTTCATCAGCAGATCAAATCTTTCAGAATAGAACTTATCAATCGAATCATTTGTGGTGACCCAGGTTTTTACTTCATAGTTATACCTTTCAAAAGTCCTTATTAACGCCAGGAGGTCAGTTGTACTCACTTTAAGCGTAACCTCGAGCCTCGTGGAATCAGACGGTGAAGAGATATACATGCTTAGCACCTTAATATTATTGCTTTCAACAATCTGCGCAATCTGCGAAAGTGAATAATCCCTTTCAATCATTTCAAGCACAATTATACCCCCGGGCTGATCCATGGAGGAGAACCCGGCAATGTTCTTTATAAGGTCAGTGGTAGTTATTACTCCTTTAAAATGGTTGTTTTCATCAAGTACCGGAACTACGGACAATTTTAACCTGGCTGCAAGGCCGATTACCTCAAAGATATGCTGACCACTGGTGACAAAAGGCTTAAACAAGGTAAGCTCATGATTTCCAATTGGCTCTTCCGGACGGTTCATGTCGAAGATATCGGTATCGGAAATCAACCCCAGAAAATCCTGATTATTGACAATCGGAAGATGAGAGATCCTGAAGATATCCATCCAGTTCAGCGCTGTCTGCCCTGTATCGGAAGTCTTAAGTGATGGAATAATCTCGGAAATCAGATCGCCTGCTACCATTCTGGGTTAATTTTCAACTAAAGTAATAAAAAAACGTCAGTTCTGTTAATTTTGCATTCTAATATCATTACGTAGAATCAACATGTTTAGTATATGACAAAACTGAGTGTGAACATCAATAAGATTGCAACATTGAGGAATGCAAGGGGAGGCAATATTCCAAATGTCCTTAATGCCGCTATAAACTGCCAGCTCTTTGGCGCTGATGGTATAACGGTACATCCACGCCCGGATGAAAGACATATCCGGTACCGTGATGTTCTGGATATCAGGCCGATAATCAAGACTGAATTCAATATTGAAGGCAACCCTACTGATAGTTTTATCGATCTGGTTCTTTCGGTAAAGCCTGACCAGGTGACTCTTGTCCCTGACAGGCATGACGCAATTACGTCAAATGCCGGGTGGGATACCCTGAAAAACAGAAGTTTTCTTACCGACATTGTTTCGACTTTTAAAAAAGCAGGCATCAGAACCTCCTTGTTCGTCGATACCAATCCGGTTAATATTGAAAATGCCGCTGTTACTCAAACTGACAGGGTTGAACTCTATACCGAACCCTATGCAACCGGCTTCAGCCAGAATGCGGCAGAGGCAATCGATCCATTTATAAAAGCTGCAGAAATGGCAAGAAATGCAGGGTTGGGAATTAACGCAGGCCACGACCTGAATCTGGATAACCTTGCATATTTTCATAAAAATATTCCCTGGTTGCTGGAAGTGTCGATAGGCCATGCACTGATTTCCGATGCTCTCTATCTTGGCCTTGAGAATGCCATCCAGATATATAAGAGGCAGCTGACAATGTAACTGTATATGAAGCTCTTTTACAGGAAATATGGAGATGGGCCTCCCCTTGTAATCCTTCATGGCTTATACGGATCGTCAGACAACTGGGTTACGATTGCAAAGAACATCAGCAACCGTTACACGGTATACCTTCCCGACCAGAGAAACCATGGAAACTCTCCTCACGACGAGAGGCATGACTATGAATCGATGAGCGATGATCTATTTGAACTTGCGGCAGATATCGGGCTGAAAAAGTTCTTCCTTGCCGGGCACAGTATGGGAGGAAAAGCTGCAATGATGTTCTCGTCTAGATGGCCTGATATGCTGGCAGGCATGCTGATCGCCGATATCTCCCCTTTTACCGATGACAAAAGGCGGGCGGCAGCCAGATACGAGAATCTTAAGATACTTAAAACTATTCTTGGTATAGATCTCTTAAAAGCATCGTCAAGAAGCGATGTTGAAACCGCCCTGCAGCTACATATTCAGGATGAAAAAGTCAGGGAACTGATAATGAAGAGCCTTCGCCGGAACGACTCAAATAATTTTGAATGGAAGCTTAACGCGAAGGCACTCCTGAATAACCTTGATAAGATAGTAGACGGAATATCTTTACATACAGCTGACAACCAACAGATTACTGGATTCCCTGTAATTTTTCTAAAAGGTGAGAACTCAGATTATATCAAAGACGGGGAGTTGACTGATATCACCAGGATATTCAAGGCTGCAGAACTTAAAACCATTAAAAATGCCGGCCATTGGCTGCAGGCAGATAATCCACAGGCAGTTACCGAAGAACTGCTTGATCTGATCGGCTGACCTAGAATAATAAGCCGTAATAAACAGGATTTAGAAAGCCGTGACTGATTCAATCATGTTATCCTGAACGGGAGGTAGGTTCTTAAACCGCAGCAGAACTTGCGCAATAGCCAGGACATCCTTTTCACAATAACGGACAATCCTTCCGAGATCATTTTCTTCATAGTATACCTTCGCTACCATGCTGCCATCAATATCATCCTTTGGTGAAGGAATCCCAAGTATAGTTGTCAGAAGGTTAAGGGAAGTGTAATTCTTGTAATCTCCGAACTTCCAGAGGTCCATAGTATCGAGAAGCTTTATTTCCCACGGTTTCTTACCGGCGTTATCGAGTATTTCAGGGATAACCTGTTTATTGATAATCATCCTTCTGGCGATATACGGAAAATCAAATTCCTTACCATTATGAGCACATAAAATGGCATCCTTTTTTGATTTTGAGAATTTTAATAGCATTTCTGAGAACTCAGAAAGGATCTTTTTCTCATCATTACTGAAAAAAGACTTCAGCCGGAAGCTGAGGGGATTTTTATCCTTAATATAACCAACAGATATACAGATTATTTTACCGAATTCAGCATATATTCCGGCTCTCTCATAAACTGTTTCTGACGTTTCCTCGGGAGACCTGAAATATTTTGATTTCTTATCCCAGAGAGCCTGGACAGGAGGTTCAAGCAGGTTCAGGGATGGCATTTGCGGAACTGTTTCAATATCCAGGAACAGGACATCTTCTATTTTTATGCTATCGAGCATTTTTTCTGGCTTTTCTTAATTGTTTTTCAATTATGGTAACGAGGACTTCAATCCCAACCTGGTTTTCACCACCTCTGGGGATAATGATATCAGCATATCGTTTGGATGGCTCAATAAATTGAAGGTGTGAGGGTTTTACAGTATCATGATATCTCTCAAGGACCTTCAGAACAGACCTGCCTCGCTCGACTATATCACGCGTGATCACCCGGCCCAGGCGATCGTCTGCATCAGCATCAACAAAAACCTTGATGTCCAGCATTTTACGCAACCCAGGATCAGCAAGTATCAGAATCCCTTCAACGAGTACAACCCTTGCAGGATTGATTGCAATTGTCTCTTTCGATCTGAGGCAGGTGAGATAGGAATAAATCGGCATTTCTATTGATTTCCCTTTCTTAAGCTGGTTCAGATGATCGATAAGAAGACTGAACTCCAGTGAATCCGGGTGGTCGAAATTGATCTTCTGCCTCTCCTCCAGCGGAATTTTTCCGCTATCCTTATAATAGGCATCCTGCGGGATTACAATTACTTCCCCGTTTGGAAAAACATCCATCAGCTTATTTACAACTGTTGTTTTTCCTGAACCAGTGCCTCCAGCTATTCCAACAATCAGCATTTTTTTATAATTTTGTGCTAAATTGTTACCAAAAGTAATGAAAAGTTTGGAGTGACTAAAGTTTGGAACGACTAAAGTTTTCTTTTCAATTCTGACTAAAACACTTCGGGCAATATTTAATACTTTCATAATGTCAGAACTCTATCCGCTTAAATTTGAACCTCTGTTAAAAGAAAAAGTCTGGGGTGGTACATCTCTTGTCAGCCATTATCATAAAAGAGCCGACCCTTCCGCTAAATATGGCGAGAGTTGGGAAATATCTTCAGTTTCCGGGAATATATCTGTTGTAAGCAATGGCTTTCTTGCAGGGAATAACCTGGAAGAGCTTATTGAGGTTTACATGGGGGATATAACCGGTGATTCAGTATATGAGAAATTCGGAAACGAATTTCCTCTTCTCATAAAGCTTATCGAGTCGTGCGAAAATCTTTCAATCCAGGTGCATCCGGGCAATGCGCTGGCCAGGGAAAGGCATAATGCTTTCGGTAAGACAGAGATGTGGTACATTCTTGAAAGCAAGAATGGATCAAAGATCTATTCAGGTTTTAAAGAACCTGTAAATAAAAATACTTATATCGATTCGCTGAATAACGGAGAGCTGGTAAAACTCCTGAATGTTGAAAATCCATCACCAGGCGATGTCTTCTTTACCCCTGCTGGCAGGGTTCATGCTATAGGTGCCGGAATTATTCTTGTAGAGGTTCAGCAGACTTCTGATATCACTTACAGAATATATGACTGGGATAGAAAAGATTACAAAGATCAACCCAGGGAATTACATACTGATCTTGCACTCGACGCAATTGATTTTAATGCAGCGGGAAAAACAAAGGTTCCTGGCAATCCGGTCCAGAATAAAACCAGGAACCTGATCAACTGCGAGTTTTTTACGACTAACATCATTAGCTTTAACGAACTTATTGAAAAAGATTACAATCTCATTGATTCCTTTGTAATATATATATGCATCGAAGGAGAATTTATGATCCGCTGGGATGGCAGCTCGGAATCTGTAATCAAAGGTGAAACAGTTTTGCTACCGGCTATGATAAAGGATGTAGTGCTTGAACCAGTAACTGACACAAAGGTGATTGAGATTCTAATAAATGAAATAGCAAATGAGCAAAATTAATTTATAGAAATATATGAAGAAGAACACCATTTCACTCATTATTTTGATATCCGCTGTCATGCTGGCAGGATGCAACGGCAGGAAATCAGAAAAAAAGGCTAAAGGAACCAGCCCTGAAACTACAGTTGCCGCTGATAGTATAGTACAGTACAGAAGCGGAAATTTCCTTATAAAGGAGGTCACATTCAGGAATGGCGTCAGGGAAGGACTTATGAAATCATTTTATGCTGGGGGGCAGCTTTATCAGACATTCTGGTATGAAAAAGGTCTTAAAGAGGATTCAGTAAGGTGGTACTATCTTGAAGGCCAGCTATTCAGGACAACTCCCTATAAGCATGATACAATTGACGGCATACAAAAACAATACTACAGGAACGGGAAGTTGAAGGCAAATATAGGTTATAGCAAAGGGATGCGCACCAGGTTCTTCCAGGAATTTACATCTGATAGTAAGCTTATTGGACCATACCCGGAGATAACAGTAACGATTCAGGATAGTTACAGGAAAAATGGTGCCTGCATAATCGAACTCGGCCTGTCAGATAAAAAAGCAGAAGTGAAGTTCTTCCGTGGAAATTTTATCGATGAACGGTTCGATACCACCATGTGTAAATATATAAAACCGTCAAACGGCAAGTCATATATTTATCTGAAAAAAACTGCAAAACCCGGACCTGATCATATTGACATCATTGCATCAATGACCACACTGTTTGGGAATAAATATCTTGAATACAAGAAGATAGATCTCCCCTATAACGACCTTAATTAGCTGCTGAAATGATAATCCATTCAGCCTCCTTCGTAAAGAGCAGTGAAACTCTTGTACAGTGCCCTGCATCAGCACTGCCTGAATTTGGGTTCATCGGCAGATCCAATGTGGGCAAATCATCGCTGATAAATATGCTTACCGGCTGGTCGAAACTGGCTAAGATCTCGGTTAATCCCGGAAAGACCAGGACAATAAACCATTTCCTCATAAATGAAAAGTGGCATCTTGTCGATTTGCCGGGTTATGGTTATGCAAAGGTTCCTATAAAACTCAGGGAGAAATGGCAGCATAATACGAGGGAATACATTATGAAGCGGGATAATCTTGTATGCCTGTTCGTGCTTCTTGACTCAAGGCTGAAGCCTCAGAGATCTGATATCAGCTTCATGGAATACCTCGGTATTAACAATGTCCCGTTTGTACGAGTTTTTACAAAAAGCGATAAGGTAGGGCCTGATGCGCTAAAGGATTCAGTGAATCGCTATAATGCTGAGATGTTGAAAAAATGGGAGTCACTCCCGGTTACATTCATCACATCATCGAAAAACAAGGAAGGGCGAGATGAGATTCTTGGCTTCATTCAGGAAAATTTGAACAAGTTATCAGACAGGGTCTGATATCATCAGGAATAGTTAATTTTGCAGGTAGAAAAGGATTATAACAGCAAAAAATCAAGAAAATGTTTGGAAAAGCCCCAATGAAACTCTTTTCCTGCAGATCATCAAAGCAGCTTGCAGAAAAGATCGCAGCAGAACTTGGCATCGAACTTGGCAAAAGTTCTGTCACGGATTTTAGTGATGGTGAATTTCAGCCATGCTTTGATGAATCGGTTCGAGGTGATATGGTATTTATTGTTCAGTCTACCAACCCTCCTGCCGATAATATGTTTGAACTGCTACTGATGATAGATGCAGCCAAAAGAGCCTCGGCATATAAGGTAATTGCAGTTATCCCCTATTATGGCTTTGCCCGCCAGGACCGGAAAGACAGGCCAAGAGTCTCAATCGGATCGAAACTCTCTGCAGACCTCCTGAGCACAGCTGGTGTTGACAGGGTCATTACAATGGATCTGCATGCCGACCAGATCCAGGGATTTTTCAATGTGCCTGTCGATCATCTTTTCGGGTCTTCGATTTTTGCACCTTATATCGAAAACCTGAAGCTTAAAAACCTTGTGATATCAGCTCCCGATATGGGTGGATCAAAACGGGCAAACGCATACTCACGCTTTCTACAGGCTGAAATGGTGCTATGCTATAAGCTTCGCAAGAAGCCTAATGTCATTGAAGAAATGTCAATTATTGGTGAAGTGGAGGGGAAAAATGTCGTGATTATCGATGACATGGTAGATACTGCAGGCACTTTGGTCCTTGCAGCAGATATGATGAAGGAGCGGGGAGCAAATAGCATAAGGGCATTTGCCACTCATCCTATCCTTTCCGGAAATGCAATCGAGAGGATCAATAACTCAGCATTGGAGGAGCTCGTTGTGACTGATTCTGTTCCTTTCAAAAACAGTTCAAGCAAAATTAAAGTGCTTTCCATAGCCGAAATATTTGCCAAGACGATCCAGGCAGTTAACCTGAATCATTCGATAAGCACAAATTTTGTATTCTGAATCCTTTGTAATATATTTGCACTCCAATTTTTTATATGTCTAACGTGCGATGGGGAGTTGCCGGATAAGCAGCTTTGAGTAGCACAGTAACAAGTAAACTGATGAAGACAATCGAGATCAAAGGATCAAAAAGAAAAGAACTTGGCAAGAAAAGCTCCAGGAAAACAAGAAAAGCCGGGAATGTGCCATGTGTTATTTATGGGAAAGAGACAAATATCCATTTCGAAGCTCACGAAAACACCTTTAAGAATCTTGTTTATACCCATGAAGCTCACCTGGTTAAACTCGATCTTGAAGGAGAGATATTTAACGCAGTGCTTCAGGATATGCAGTTCCATCCTGTAACTGACAAGATAATTCATGCTGATTTCATTCAGATATTTGATAACAAGCCTATTACTATTGATGTTCCTGTAACTGTTACAGGTGATGCCGAAGGTGTTAAAGCCGGTGGTAAACTGATCGTCAAGAGAAGGCACCTGAAGGTAAAAGGTTTTGCTAATGACCTTCCGGAAGATCTTATAATTGATGTTACCAACCTCAAGATTCATCATTCAATAAAAGTTGGTGAGCTTGCGTTCGATAAAATAGAACTTCTCGATCCGAAAATCACTACAGTAGTTTCAGTGGCTACTTCGCGTGTTGCACTGAAAACTGAGGAAGAAGAAGCTGCTGAAGCTGCTGCTGCTCTTGCTGCTGTTGAAGGTGGTGAAGGTGGTGAAGCTGCTGCTGCTCCTGCTGAAGAGAAAGGAAAAGAAAAAGAGAAGAAAGGTTAATATTTAATAAAATTCAGGCACAATGAAATATCTGATAGTTGGCCTGGGAAATATTGGTGACGGGTATGCTGATACCCGCCATAATATAGGGTTTACTGTATTGGATGCCATGGCAAAGGCATCCAATGCTTATTTTATAGATAAGCGTTATGGTGCAATATGCCAGGCAAAAATCAAGGGCCGTTCGCTGATCCTGCTAAAACCTTCCACTTTCATGAACCTGAGTGGCAATGCCGTTAGATACTGGCTTCTCAAGGAGAATATCCCTCTTGAAAACCTTCTTGTTATTGCCGATGATCTCGCCCTTCCTGCCGGCAGTATCAGAATGAGAGCAAAGGGAGGCCCCGGCGGCCACAATGGTCTGGCTCACATAAGCGAAGTTCTCGCTTCCAATGATTATGCCAGGATAAGAATCGGCATCGGAAACATCTTCAGAAAAGGTGACCAGGTCGATTATGTTCTGGGAAAATGGACTGACGAGGAAAAGGATCTTCTTACACCCCGGATAGCTATTGTGATCGAAATGATTAAATCATTCAGTACGTCAGGTGTTGAACTTACCATGACAGCATTTAACAAGGCCGGCAAAATTTCCGACGACAAAAAAGCGGAACCCGGAGATACGGAAAAATCCAAGTAACCAGGGATATGAATGACAGCAAGAGTGTCAGAATCGATAAATTTCTCTGGGCTGTCAGGCTCTATAAGACCAGGGGACTGGCTTTGGATGCATGCAGGATGAACAGGATTCTAATCAATGGCGCTGCCATTAAACCCTCAAGAGATATCACAAGCAGTGATATAATTACCGTCAGAAAACCACCCCTGACATATCTGTTCAGGGTAATAATGCCAGTTGAAAACCGGCAGCCGGCGAAGCTTGTATCTAATTACCTCGAAGATATTACTCCTGAAGCTGAAAAGGCAAAGCTTATAATACGTCAGACAGCTCCCGTCGGCTACCGAAAAAAAGGGACCGGCCGTCCGACAAAAAAGGACCGGCGGATTATTGATAAATGGCATGGTGATCTTGGCGATAGTTAAGATGGTGGTATAAAGACTTAATATTCCATTAAGGGTCAGGAAAACAAGTATATCTCTTACACTTCATATTCATTTTTTTTAACTTGCGTCACATCATCATGCTTCAGTTTTACAAAAACTGAAAGCGATTATTTTTTATACAATGGGGAAGGACAACATTGAGAAATATTCATTCGGGTATTCAATTTTAAAAGGGTGCCTTCAGTTCTGGCACAATAATGTTTTTTACAGGCGGATTATTGTTATCGGACATGAACACCTCAACCCCGATGATCATCTTATTTTTGCTCCGAACCATCAGAATGCCCTCATGGATGCCCTTGCTGTTCTCTTTACCATTAAAGGTCAGCCTATATTTCTTGCGCGTGCCGATATTTTCAAAAAGAAATTTATTGCTTCGGTTCTCTATTTTATTAAAATCCTTCCCGTTTACAGGATCAGGGACGGTTTTAGAAGCGTGACAGGCAATGATGAGATTTTTGATAAAACGATTGATGTACTCAGGAACAAAAATGGTCTTGTTGTACTTCCCGAGGGCAATCATGAGGGATTCAGGAAGCTCAGGCAACTTAAGAAGGGGATCTGCAGGATAGCTTTCCAGGCTGAAGAGGCGTCGGATTTCAAACTGAATATTAAAATAATTCCTGTCGGGCTTGAATATTCGCACTACAGCAGGTACAGGGAGGTGGTGACTGTAGTCTACGGAAGACCCATCGTGGTTTCAGAGTTCAACGAATTATACAGGAAAAGCCCAGAAATTGCGCTGAATGAACTCAGGAGCAAGCTTTCATCGGAGATGAAAAGAATTATGGTGCATATTGATTCTGAGGAAGATTATGAGGCAATTGACGAGCTCAGGAACATTGTGAACGGCCGTTACAGCGATAAAGTTCATTTTCCTAAACTATTCAGGGACAGAATACTTATTGAGAAGCTTAACAGTCTGAAAATTAAGGACCTGGCATTATATAAAAAAATTTGCACCTTAAGCCTGCAAATCAAGGAAAAAGCAAAGGAATTGAATACGGATTACAGGCTGCTGGCTAAAAAGAAACATCCTCTCGGATGGCTGATTGCCGGTTTTGCAGGTCTGATAGCTGGACTGCCACTGTTTCTTTATGGAAATATATTCAACCTCACCCTGCTGGAGATACCCAACTTCCAGGTTAGGAAGATAAAAGATGAACAGTTCAGGTCATCACTGAAATACGGTTATTCGCTGGCTCTTGCCTTTATAATCACTCCTATCGTACTCATCCTGTCTTTCAAATTTTTCTCTCCCTGGTGGCTGTCTATTCTTGTATTCCTTTCACTGCCTCTGTCAGGTTTAATTGCATGGCTATACTATCTGGAATTTAACCGGATTACCGGAGGGTTCAGGATCAGGAATTATATAAAAAGCAATAACCAGGAGTACCTCACGCTTAAGAAAAATCATGATGAGCTTGTAAGTCTTGTGGCAACTTTATAGTTATGAGAAAAGATAAAATGTTCGACGGGAAAAGAGCCTGGATAACCGGAGCTTCTTCTGGTATCGGTGAGGCTCTGGTTTATGAATTCGCCAAAAGAGGAGCTACTCTGATTATTTCGTCGAATGATCTTCCCGGGCTTGAAAGAGTTAAAGCTGCTTGTCCTGATGATAAAAAGATTACCTGCGCTCCTTTTGATTTATCTGATACTTCCGGAATCGAGACTATCGTTGAGCAGCAGCTGAAGGGGCCTGCGAAAATCGATTATCTCATTAATATCGGTGGCATAAGCCAGAGAGCCAGAATTGATGAGACTCCCTTATGGCTCGACAGGAAAATTTTCGAGATAAACTATTTCGGAACAATTGCACTCACTAAAGCAGTTCTGCCCTATATGATCAGGCAGAAATCGGGACACATTGCCGCCACGAGCAGCATTTCAGGAAGATTCGGTTTTCCTCTCAGATCGGCATATTCAGCTTCAAAGCAGGCCCTGCATGGCTTCTTTGAAACTCTTTACCTCGAAAATAAACCAAATAACATAAGAACATCCGTCATCATCCCTGGCAGGGTAAGAACAAGCATCTCCTTCCATGCTCTCGACCCTGAAGGGAAAGAGCATGGCCGAATGGATGAAGGACTAAACAAGGGAATCTCCCCGGAAAAAGCTGCAAGGATCATAATCGGGGGAATTGCAAGGAATAAACGAGAGATCCTTGTTGGAAGCTCAGAACTTATTATGCTGTATATAAGAAGGATATGGCCTTGGCTATTTTTCAGGATCGGCGATAAGGTAAAATCAACCTAAAAAATTATCAGGAAATGAAAAAATACAATATTTGCGGGATTCAACAGATAGGAATCGGTGTAAAAAATGTCGAGGAAGCCTGGAAATGGTACATCAGCCAGTTTGGAATGGATTGCAGGATCTTTGAAGATGAAGCTGAAGCAAAACTGATGCTCCCATATACCGGCGGTGAGCCTAGAAGAAGGCATGCTGTACTTGCTGTTAATCTTCAGAGCGGAGGTGGTTTTGAGATCTGGCAGCATAAGGGAAGAGAACCACTGACCATTAAAGAAGAAATAAGGCTTGGCGACCTGGGGATCATCGCATGCAAAATAAAGGTAAAGAACATTAATGACGCTTATTCATATTTTAAAAACAATGGTATCTCAATTTTAAATGAACCTGCTTCAGGTCCTGATGGCGTAAAAACCTTCTTTGTAAAGGACCCGTATGGAAATATTTTCCAGATGGTAGTTGGAGATTCATGGTTTCTGAATGAACATAGGGAAACAGGCGGGACATATGGAGCTTTGATAGGAGTCTCCGACATTGACAAATCAAGAAAAGTGTACTCTGATATTCTGGGTTACGATATTGTTGTATATGACAAAACAGAAGAATTTCCTGACCTCGCCAGCTTGCCGGGAGGTAACGGCAGGTTCAGAAGAGTCCTGCTGAAAAGATCAGAGCCTGTAACCGGTCCGTTCAGCAAGTTGTTCGGAAATAGTATTATGGAGCTGATCTCCCCGACAGGAGTGGCTGGCAAAAAAATATATGATGAACGCTTATGGGGTGATCCGGGATTCATCCACCTTTGCTTTGATGTACAGGGAATAGATGAAATAAGAGATTATTGTTCAGAGAAAGGATTCCCATTCACAGTTGATACCAAGAAAAGTTACGAGGGTAATAGTTTTGATATGGGCGAAGCTGCAGGTCATTTTGCCTATATCGCTGATCCTGATGGCGCACTTATTGAGTTTGTTGAAACTCAAAAGGTCCCTATTCTGAAAAAACTAGGCTGGTATCTTGACCTCAGAAAAAGGGATCCTCATAAATCTCTTCCAAACTGGATCCTGAAGACTCTAAGATTCTCGAAAGTGAAATTATAATGGGGCATGCGGTGTGAGGCTTGAAGTGTGAGGCATGAAGTGTGCTAACTTTTGCCGGCTATTTCCTCTACCTTGCGGAATACTCTCAAGATATTGCCACCCCATATTTTGCCAATTTCGCTTTTTGAGTATCCCCGTCTCAGCAATTCCATGGTAATATTTTTCATATCAGCTACCGATCTGCATCCATTTACGCCTCCCCCACCATCAAAGTCAGTTCCTATGCCAACATGATCAATCCCGATCACCTGGACAACATGATCGATGTGGTCGACAACATCTGAAACAGTTGCAAGCTTCATATATTTATCCTGAATATCCCATCTTTCCTCACGGTATTTCGATTTCTGATCCTCGGAAAGAGTTTTAAGATCTCCATATTTCTCCTTAAGTGCCTTTATTCTTGCATCGAGTTCCGGGTTTGGTTCCGGAGTCTTGATATAGCTGCTGAGAATGCAAATCTGGATAACTCCTCCATTCGCTTTAAGCGCCAGAAGCATATCATCAGTAAGATTCCGCGGGCTTGAGCATAACGATCTGCACGACGAGTGGGAGGCGATAACCGGTGCTTTGGAGGCTTTAATAACATCATAGAACGACTTATCGGAAATATGAGAGATATCAACCATCATTCCGAGACGGTTCATTTCCTTCACTACCTCAATCCCAAAACTCGATAAACCGTTATTTTCGGGGCCGGCAGGATCTGTTGAAGAATCACATATGTCGTTATTGCTAGAATGACAAAGAGTAATATATCTCGCCCCAAGATCATAGAACTCTTTTACTCTTGAAATATCTTTTCCTACCGGATATCCGTTTTCGACACCTATGAATGCAGCTATCCTTCCCTCCTTTTTAATCCTGTAGGCATCATCAGGCGAATAGGCCAGTTCAGCAAAGGCAGAATTCTTCTTAACATTTTTATGTATTGCATCAAAGATTTTAAGAGCTTCTGTATAAACTTTCAAGTAAGCAGAGTCATTCCTCGGCCCCTGGCTTGTAAAAACTGCAAGGAATTCCGCATCCAGTCCACCCACCTTCATCCTTGGAAAATCGACACAACCCTTATCGTGCATGACACCAAGGTCAAAATCGGACTCAGCTATTTTCATGGGTGTATCGCAATGTGTATCGATAGTCAGGTAATTACTATGGATTTTATCTGCCTCTTTTTTTATGCGCTTCTCGCTGCTGGTGCATCCAGAAACCAGTAATAATGTGAGTAAAACAACTGAAAATGTTCTCATCTTATGGTGACTTTTTAGTAATGCAAGTTAGCAAATAGAAGTACCAAGAATCAGTGATAGAACTGATTTAACACTAATTAACAGACAAAAAAAGCCCCGATGTTTGAGGTCGGGGCAGCCATGAAAAGAATGGAAAATTTGCTTTTATAATTAAAAAGCTTCTTTAGAGTTTTACAACCTTATAAACGTTTGAAAGTTTGCCTTTTGTCAGCTTAAGAAAATAAACTCCTGATGGCAATTCCTGGAAGTTAAGCTGGAATTCAGAAGTAGCAGCTTCTATTACCTGGTTTTTAAAGAGTTTTCCCTCACTATCAAAAAGCACCAGGTTAACTTCTGCATCAAGCGGTTCGGCAAAGCTTATATTCAGGTAGTCGCTTGCCGGGTTTGGAAACACAGTGACTTTAACAGGAGTATCAATGTTCTCCTCAACAATTACTGTCCTGAGCACTGACTGAAAACCATGAGTAAGGATCAGACCGTTGACTGGTCCATAAGATGGAATTATTGTCTCTCCAAGCGTCCAGCTTAATGTCAAATTAACAGCAGAAGTATAATATCCGCCGGCGCTTGCAATCACTTCCTGCTTCTGTGAAGAAGCATTAAGTACAAAAAGTGATGCGATCAGGATGAAAATGTAACGCTTCATGGAAGGATATATTTATTCATCAAAAGAAATGTCGTATGTAAAAATATACTAAAATGAAACATAAAGAAATAATATTTTATCCATTTCACCAGTGTCGGGAAAAATTGGATGAACTGATGTTTTAATGAGGTAAACGCCCTTAATATGCAAAAAGAGTTCCCGACCGCCGCTGCTTTCACTTCTTATGCTAATTTTGCACCTTCGTCATTATGAACAAACAAGGCAAAATATGGCATTGGCTGGTTGTTGTCCTTCTATCGCTGATTTGGGGGACCAGTTACATACTCATGAAAAAGGGGCTGCGCTCTTTTTCAACTTATCAGATGGCTTCCCTTAGAATCCTTATTTCATTTGTATGCCTGCTGCCCATTGCACTTCGCAGCCTGCCAAAGCTTAATAAGAATAATTTGCGTTCTATTTTAATAATTGGTTTTTTCGGAAGCGGAATACCTGCATTCCTTTATCCTCTTGCCCAAACAAGGATAGACAGTTCTCTTACCGGTATGCTGAACACACTAAGTTCTGCATTTACTTTAGCAATCGGCATTTTATTCTATAAAAGAAAAGCTATCAGGTCGCAGATTGCCGGAGTATTTCTTGGGTTCCTGGGAGCAGCAGGACTGCTCTATAGCGGCTCTTTCGCTTTAAATTATTATGGCCTGTTTGTAGTACTTGCAACGATAATGAATGGAATCAGCAATAATGAGGTCAGCAAAGCGGAAGGTTTGAATGGACTTCAGATCACATCCCTCTCCTTTTTTATTTTAAGTCCTTTCGCACTGGCTCTCCTTCTGAGCACAGACCTGCATGCCGTAACCCTTACACCTCACTGGCTTCAAAACTTCAGCTACGTAGCGATCCTTTCGGTTTTCGGAAGTGCTTTTGCCAATGCAATTTATTATTCTCTTGTCAGGGACACTTCACCTGTGGTCGCCTCGGTTGTGGTATATTTCATTCCAATTGTGGCAACATTATGGGGTATTTCCGACAATGAGCATCCTGCACCCACAATGTTCATATCTGTATTGCTGATCCTTGCAGGCGTTTATCTCATTAACAGACCCGGGATTATCAGAAAATATTTGAAAATAGTGAAATAATCTAATATAATCTTGTCAGCCTGGCACTTGCATGACAAGTTACCTGAAAGCAAATTAAATATTTCCAATTTGAAGGGAAACTGTGCAACCCCCGGGTCGACATACTGTCTTTTATCTAAGTAAGAACAAAAGGTGGATTATCAGGATATCAAGATAGTTGCTCCATTAATTGAGGAGTGCAGAAATGGCAACATTAATGCCCAGTTCAGGCTTTATAACCAATATTCAAAAGCCATGTATAACCTTGCGTACAGGATGATGAATAACAGGGAGGATGCAGAGGACAGGCTCCAGGAAGCATTTCTTGAGTGCTTTCGGAGTATCGGAACTTACAGGTATGAGTCGACTTTCGGTGCTTGGCTGAAAAGAATCCTGATCAACAGGTGCATTAATGAGCTCAGGAAAAAGAGAGTGGATCTGGTTCTCTGTGAGAATCTTCCAGAGAACCTGACTGAGGAAGAACCTGATACTCCATATGATACAGAAAGAATAACAAGGGGGATAGATCGACTCCCTGATGGCTACAGGATCATTCTTACATTGTATTTGCTTGAAGGTTACGATCATACCGAAATAGCACAGATCCTCGGCATCAGCGAATCGACATCCAAATCTCAATATTCCAGGGCAAAAGATAAGTTAAGAGCAATCCTTTCAAATAACTAGATTATGGAAAAACTTGAAGATTTTATCAGACAAAACAGGGAAGATATTGATCACCGGGATCCTTCTCCCATGGTGTGGAAAGGAATAAGAAGAAATTTGCTGAATCGCGGATCCCACTTAATGAAAAGGCTCGCTGCAGCTGCAGTGATATTTGTGATTGTAACTGCAGCTATACTCCATTTCGATAAAGGAAACAAAGATGGATCTTTGAATCCCAGGGAAGCATTGCTGATGAAGAACAACCCGCAGCTAAGGGAGACTGAATTCTATTATAATAATCTGGTAAACAGCCTTTATAATGAAGTTTCTCCCCTGCTGACAGGATATCCAGATATCAGGAATGAGTTCCTTCATGATATGTCGCAGATTGACAGTATATGCACCGACATTAAAAAGGACCTTAAAGATAATGTTTCGAACAAAGAGGTAATTGAAGCATTAATTAATAACTACAGGATTAAAATCCAGATACTTGAAGAGATGCTCGACCAGCTAAAGCAAAATGAAAACCTACCCCTAAACAAAGAGAGCCATGAATTGTAAGCCATTTATAATATTAATAACTGCTCTGACTTTATCCAATCCCGGATATGGTCAGTTTAACGAAAAAAGGAGTTTTAATAAGTCACTTCATGTAAATAAAGAGATGTCTCTCGAAGTGAATAATAAATACGGAACTATCCATATCACCCCATGGAATAAGGATTCTGTATCGGTCAGGGTCGAGGTGGAGGCTAATTCATCGAGCCTTGAGCGGTTGCATAAAATGTTCAATGGAATAAATATTAATATTACCGGATCAAGTTTCCAGGTCAGAGCCGAATCGGAGTTCAACCAGAATATTGACATCCTTTTCGAATCATTCAAAGGAATGACCAGCAAGCTGATACCTTATGAATCGAGGCTTCAGATCAATTATTTTATAAGCGCCCCTGAATATCTCGATATGCAGATAACAAACAAGTATGGTGACGTTTACATGGAGAACAATACAGGAAAATTCTCACTGTCCCTGTCAAACGGATCATTCAAGGCCAACTCTCTCGATGAGTCTAACCAGATTGAACTGACATTTTGCGATGCAACAATAAATAAAATCAGAAAAGGTTATATAAACTCCTCATTTTCTGATGTTGAGATCGGCGAATCGCAGGATATTAAAATCAGCTCCATATCATCGAAGTTTAACTTTAAGAAGATTGGGAAGCTTGATGCTGAATCACGAAGGGATAAATTTTATATCGGCACTGCTTCTGAAGTCAGGGGAAATTCTTACTTCACCGATTACAGAATCGGAGAGCTGGAAAAGGAGATTGACGTCGTTTCCAAATATGGCAGCGTGAATGCAGATGACATTCAGAAGGGACTGGATTTTATCAATATTAACTCGTCTTATTCAGATATAAGTCTGACTTTCGATCCGGCAGCATCCTATAACCTTGACATCAGGCAAGTGAATGCTTTCCTCGTACTACCTGAAAAGAATTCGGATATTGAAAAGAAAACTCTCAATGAGGATAAAAAGGAGTATATGACATTTGGTACTGTGGGGAAGAAACCGGGGAGCGTAAAAGTATCAATAGATGCAACCCGGGGAAATATATACATAAAATGATATGACCTGTGACAGGAGATCAGGCAAGTAATTATTTCTTCACCGAATTAAAAGCCTTCAGTCCATTATCAAGCCAGGTCTTATATTCTTCTATTTTCAGGTTTGTTGGCGTTGGAGTTATAATGGCGTTTCCGTCGTAATCGGAAATCACATACAGAGGAAGGGCGTTTGTGCTGAACCTGGTAATCTCCAAGTCTTCATTCTGTTTCCCTATTGTCTTCTTCATCTTTCCATCGACGGATGATACAAACCACTCATTTTCAGGCATAACGGTCCTGTCATCTTCATAAAGCGAGATTATCACAAAATTTTCCCTGAGTCTTTTCAGTATCTCCGGATTGGACCATACTTTTGCCTCCATAAGCTTGCAGTTTGCGCATGCATGGCCCTTGAAATCAAGAAGTGCCGGTTTACCCTGTTCCCTTGCACAGGCAAGGCCCTGCTTCAGGTCAAAATATCCATGAAGGCCGAGGGGCATCTCAAATAAATCCTTGTATTTTGGTTCAGAGCACAAGGCACTGATATTTGTCGGTAGAATTCCCTTCAGTACAGGAGTTTTGTTTTCCGAAGCTTCTGAACGGCGGGAGAACCACGATGTCTCCTGAGGAGGAAGAAGAGCGGCAACTCCTTCCAGCGGAGCGCCAAAAAGCCCGGGTATCAGGTAAAAAACAAAAGAGAAGACTGCAATTATCAGGAAGAGCCTGAATGGTCCGATATGTTCCAGCTCACTGTCATGGGCGAACCTGATCTTACCCATAAGGTAAAGCCCGAGAAGTGAGAAGAGGACAATCCAGACAGCCAGAAAAAGATCACGTGAGAGAAGTCCCAGCGAATAAACACTGTCGATTGTCATTAGGAATTTCATGCTGAATGCAAGCATCAGAAATCCAAGGACCACTTTAATTGAATTAAGCCACCCCCCTGATCTGGGCAATTTGGTCAATAAAGCAGGAAAAAGGGCGAACAGCGTAAACGGGAGAGCAAATGCAAGCCCGAATGCAAACATACCGACAGTAGGCCTCAGCACATCTCCCCTTGCAGCTTCGACAAGTAATCCGCCAACAATTGGACCGGTACAGGAGAATGATACAATAACTGTTGTCAATGCCATGAAGAATGCTGCAAGCAAGCCACCCTTGTCAACTTTTGAATCTGCATTGTTTGCCCACTTATTGGGAAGTACCATTTCAAATGCTCCGAAAAATGAAACCGCAAACAAAACAAAAAGCATAAAAAATATCGTATTGGGGATCCAGTGTGTGCTAAGGGCGTTTGCAAACCCGGCACCGGCTCCGGTAAGAGAAATTATAATACCTGGAGAAGCATAAATAAGCACTATTGAAATTCCGAATATAATTGCATTCAGAATTGCTTTTGATCTGTTTTCCGATCCCCGGGTGAAGAAAGCTACGGTCATGGGGATCATCGGGTAAACACATGGAGTAATGACTCCAAGCAACCCTAGGAGGAATGAGGCAATGAAGAACCTCAGGATCCCTCTTTTCGGAGGAAGTGGCTGTGATCCTGTGGTTCTGCTTCCGGCTTCGATAGCAGCGCCTTTTTTACCATAGCCTACAGGAACTTCAAACGCCACTTCCTTTGGTGGCGAGCAGGTTGATTTGTTGCACGACATGAAATCAACCTCTCCTTTTACTGTGAATGACGGAGATTTTCCGATAATTTTCTGCCGGAATTCAGCCTTCTTATTGAATATTTTAATCTTAAAACCGAAAGCTTCATCGAAGACCTCTTCAGGATGAGTGACCTCAAAGGGCTTACCGTCAATGGAATAGCTCAATAACGAATCTATAAGAAATGTTGTCGGAATGGGGCCCCCTTCCGGGATATCCATTGAATATATATGTGATCCGCTTTGGATGTTTGCTGTAAAGATAAGGTCATAAATATTTTCACCTTTCTTTTCATATCTGAAGTCCCATGTTACAGGATCATAGATCTGAGCCTGGAGAGAAATTGCAAGGAAGCTGAAAAGAATTATAGATAGATTTCGTTTCTGCATGGCAACATGTGTTTTCATGCCAAAATTAATAAAACATTTAGAATAAGGAAGATAGAATGAAGGCTGATTGAGATGGGCTAAAGTTAAGCCAGGTCGATCTCATTGTCATACCGGTCATAGAAATGGTATTCAAGCATATGGTATGATGTAGCCGCCTGTATTTTTAGTATTATCTTGTACTTAAAATCCCATTTCCTGAAAACCGGGAATAAACCCTTTTTCAGATAGGATGCCACAAACGGATGAACATTAAGGATCAGTTTCCTGGTTTTTATTTTATCTACTATGAATGCCAGGCTGCTTTCGAGCTCATCAGTAAAAAGGATTGTCGGTTTTATCTGGCCGGTGCCCTGGCAGGAAGGACATTTTTCATCTGTGGTGATGCTCATTTCCGGCCTTACTCTTTGCCTTGTAATCTGCAAAAGGCCGAATTTTGTCAACGGAAGAATGTTATGCTTAGTCCTGTCATTAGCCATCAGTTCCCTGACTTTATCGAAAAGCTGCTGTCTGTTTTCAGTCGATTGCATATCGATAAAATCGATCACTATAATACCGCCCATATCCCTTAGCCTCAGCTGACGCACAATCTCGGCGGCTGCTTCCATATTGACTTCCAGGGCGTTTAATTCCTGGTCATTGCCGGAACGTGAACGATTTCCGCTGTTTACATCAATTACATGAAGGGCTTCGGTATGTTCAATTATAAGATAGGCGCCATGTTTAAAGGATACTGATTTTCCGAAGAGAGCTTTAATCTGCTTGTTAACGCCAAAATGGTCGAAGATGGGAATAGTCCCCTTATAAAGTTTGACAATCTTGGCTGATTCCGGAGCAATCTCATTGATATATTTTCGGATATCCTCGACAAAAGCCTGATCATTGACATGAATGCTGTTAAAGGATACATTCAGCAAATCGCGAAGAATTGCTGAGGTTCTGTTAAGTTCGCCGATGAAAAGCCGCGGGCTCTTAATATCTTTCTTAACAGTAGAAAAGGCCGATTCCCACTTCCTAACAAGCTCCCTGAGCTCCGCATCCAGCACAGCGACCTTTTTACCTTCTGCGGCCGTTCTGATTATGATCCCGTAATTTCTTGGTTTTATACTCTGAAGAAGGGTTTTCAAACGGTTTTTTTCATCCGGGCTTTCAATCTTCGAGGAGATGGATACCTTATCCGAATTCGGGATCAGAACGAGGTTTCTTCCGGCAAGTGAGATCTCGGAAGAGAGCCTGGGCCCCTTTGTTGAAATAGGTTCTTTTGATATCTGAACGATAACAGTCTGCCCTTGGGTAATTACATCAGAGATCTTACCATCCTTGTCAATATCGGGTTCAGGCTTAAATTTATGAACAGGAGTAAAACGACCCTGCCTCTGAAGTGTAGTGGTATAATATTTCTGCTGGGTTCGAAACTGCGCTCCCAAATCAAGGTAATGCAGAAATGCATCCCTTTCATAACCTACATTGACGAAAGCCGCATTCAGCCCCGGCATTATCTTTTTAACCTTACCAAGATAAATGTCGCCGACTGAAAATTTTATATTGCGTTTTTCCTTATTGAGTTCAATTAACTGCTTGTCTTCCAACAATGCCAAAGAAACCTCGGAATCATTTACATCAATGATAAGATCCTTATTTGCCACTTCCTATATTAATCAGAGTTAATATATTATCAACCATTTCCGACACCTATATACAATAAACCTAAAGATCACCGGACCTTTAGGTTTAAAATACTCGGTTAAAGACCATTCAGCAATCTGCTATTTCTTTTTATGCCTGTTCTTCCTCAAACGCTTTTT
>Ga0075520_1000017_pt1 | contig 45405 bp, 28 predicted proteins | sample NGEPerB_FD_75100 | JGI IMG/M metagenome (GOLD analysis project Ga0075520, IMG submission 75100) | Arctic peat soil microbial communities from the Barrow Environmental Observatory site, Barrow, Alaska, USA - NGEE PermafrostAB12-B | ecosystem: Environmental > Terrestrial > Soil > Wetlands > Peat ... | reverse complement strand
GGCAGAGTCCGTTTCCCAGCCGGCCCTAATGGCTCACGCCAAAGTTCAGCCCCTGGGCAGCGGCGTTGACGTGATTGCGAGCTGTTTCGGGGGCGTTCTAATGGCTCAACGCCAAGGCGGTTCACTAGTGCATCACCCCGTTAATCTGCCCTCGGCACTACACTTCGAGATTTGGGTCGCTCCCACTTCTTGCGACACGTCTCACATGCTGTCGCAACTTCGTCAGTTTCGTAGGGATCATAATCAGCTCTACGCGGACCGTTTGGCGGCGCAAGCCGAAGCATCCGAACAGGCTTTGGCCGCCGCGCAACTGGGCGATGCGCGGCCGTTCATAGCAGCGCTTGCTGCGCAGCGATTCGCACTTGAGGCATTGGGGCGGGACGCCGCGCTCAATATTGTTACACGTGAAGTATCAGCTCTCGCGGCCATGGCGGCCGAGGAATCAGCAGCGGTATTACCGGCCGGCGCGGGCGGGGGCGATATCGCGATTTTCGCCGGTCTTTGCCCGCCTTCGGCCAGGCTGCGCAGATTATTGACCAGCCACAATCACGAGCCACTCAGTCTCAAGCTAGGTGCGCGGGGGGTGCATGGGGTGGGACTTGAGTGCTAGCAACCGGTAAAGCCGTGGCCCCGACTGACAGCAGAATTCCTGGTTTTTATCGACTTTCCCTGGCTGAACGACAAAGCCTGGTTGCCAATCGGGTTCAGACTCCCATTGAAGACTTGAAACATCTACTTAACCACGGCGGACTCACGCCGGACATCGCGGACAAGATAGTTGAGAACTCAATCGGTACCTACGCATTACCCTTCGGACTGGCTTTAAACTTTTGCATCAATGATATTGACCGCCTAGTACCCATGGTAGTCGAGGAGCCAAGCGTAATTGCCGCCGCCTCGAACGCAGCTCGCATTGCTCGAATGTCCGGCGGTTTCATCGGGAGCACGGTCGAAGGGTGGATGACGGGACAAATTGAAGTACGTGGAGTTGAGGACACATCAACGGCAATCGCCTCTTTGCGCGATGAACAATCGCGCTTGTTCGAAATGGCGGCGGCTTCGACACCCGGTCTTACGGCCCGAGGTGGCGGACCCAGGGAGTTTACCTTTCGTGACTTAGGTGGCGGGATCTTGGTTGTGCACATCCACGTTGATTGCAAAGACGCCATGGGTGCAAACTTAGTCAATACAATCGCGGAAGCGATTGGACCCGAAATTGCCCGGGTCGCAGTGGGCCGCCTCGGGCTTCGTATTCTCACGAATCTGTGCGACCGGCGCCGGTTCAGGGCACAATGTCGAATTCCTGTATCGCATTTAGCCACCTCGACAGAGCATTCACTTGCTCCGCAGGAGGCCTTGCGGACGGGGAGCCAAGTCGCCATCGCCATTGAAGAGGCCTCACACCTGGCCGAAATTGATCCTTACCGAGCCTCGACGCACAACAAAGGAATCATGAATGGCGTCGACGCGGTCGTGATGGCAACGGGAAATGACACTCGTGCAGTGGAAGCCGGCGCTCACGCATGGGCTGCCCAAAACGGGCAATACGGACCTCTGGCGCGGTGGCATGTCGAGAGCGACTTCTTGTTCGGCCGACTCGAAATGCCCCTGGCGCTAGGCACGGTTGGCGGCACGCTGCGCGTGCACCCAACTGCCCAGTGGGCGTTGTCATTGTTGGGGGTTGCGTCAGCATCTGAACTCAGCGAGATTATTGCTTGCGTTGGACTCGCAACCAATTTTTCCGCACTTCGTGTATTGGCGACTTCGGGCATTCAACGTGGCCACATGTCGTTACACGCTCGGAGCGTCGCAATTAGTGCTGGAGCCGGTCCTGACGAAGTGGAAGACGTCGCGCGCTTGATTGTCGAGTGCGGGCATATCAGCGAAGCGTCGGCAAAGTCTATTCTTCGTCGAATGCGCGTCGAGCATTTGGAAGGCAAGCCATGACATTCGCCCCGAATATTCCTTTTTCCACATTACTGCGACCCGAGTTATCGGATCTAAAACCTTACGTAACTGACACCGGCAATTACCCAATTAGGCTGGACGCGAACGAGGCGCCCGCCTCGCGGAATGCGAATATTCAGCGCCGTCTGGCAGCCGCGGCTGCGGATATTGCCTGGGAACGCTACCCAGACCCGATGGCACTCGAGCTTCGCACTGCGCTTGCGAATCGCTGTGGCGCGCAGCTCGACGAGGTAATGGTAGGCGTCGGAAGTGATGAACTTATCTCGTTGCTACTAACCGCACTCGCTCAATCATCGAGCCCCTACACGCCGCCGACGGTACTGACGGTGTCGCCTACTTTCGTCATGTACAAACTATCAGCCAAAGTGCGCGGCTTTAGAGTGCTGGAAGTTCCATTGGATGACACGTGGGATCTTGCGGAGAAGAGCCTGACCTGCGCGCTAGAAACTGCTCCTCCTAACTTGATCTTCATTGCCAGCCCTAATAATCCAACCGGCAATCTCATGAGTCGCGACCGTCTCGAGCGACTGCTCGACGCTGCTTCCAGTTCGGTGTGCGTCATTGACGAAGCCTATATCGACTACGCTCCACGCGCACACATGGACCTTCGCAAGCGTTATCCCAATTTGATTATCTTGCGAACTCTCAGCAAAATAGGATTTGCTGCGCTCCGCGTAGGCTGGCTCGTTGGACCTCGGGCCCTTTTGCAGGAACTGGACAAGGCCCGCCAGCCCTACAACTTAGCAAGTGTGAATCAATGTCTGGCTAAGTTGGTTGTAACCGAGTTAGCCTCCTGCGTATCCGAACTCATATTTGAAGTGATGTCAGAGCGTGATCGAATCTCCAATGAGATTGTAAAGCTCAACGGGTTCGCGGTAACTCCAAGTGACGCTAACTTTGTCTGGGTCCACACGGCCCGCCCTGCCAAGGACCTATTTGAGATGCTGCGGAGTCGCGGGATACTCGTGCGGAGCTTTCACGAGCGCGGGGGGCGCCTGGCACACCAGTTGCGCATCACCGTGGGAACTGAGGAACAGAACAATAAGCTATTGGAAGTGTTCGCCGAGGCACAATGATGTGGCCTCCACCCTATCGATCCCCGGGCCTCATGAGTCGTTGCGCCGCACCCTTTCTTGTTCTGAGCTTGATGGCCGTAGGCTGCCATTCTGGAAGTACAGTTCGCGTAAGAAATGGACAGGCTTTTGAAGAGCGATCGATTGATGCACAGGCTTACGCTGCCTACCTGCACGGACGTATTTACGAAGCCAAAGGCGAACTTTCCCGGGCGGCCGTCAAGTATGCCATGGTGCTTTCGATCGACCCGTATGCCGCCGCGGCTTGGGTACGCCTAGGCTCCATATACTGCTTGAGCGACCCGTCAAAGTCATCGAGTGCATGGGACAAAGCACAATATCTGGAGCCGGACGCGCCCGAGCTTTGGCTGGCAAAGGCGCGCTGCGAATTGAAAAGAAGAAATCCCCAATTGGCTTTGTTCAACGCGCAACACGCCGCACGTTTTGAGCCAGCATCGACCGAAGCAACGGTATTGGTCGCTACAGCCGCAAGCCTTAGTCGCAACGCGGACCTAGAAGTAACGTGGTTGTTGGGCGGCGCGGCAATGCACCCTACTTATGCCCCATTTTGGCAAGCTATCTTGGATTCCGACAATTTGCCTGTATTCGAGCGCAGATATGCAGCAGGCAAGCTCACAAGCCTCAGACCTATTGATGAATCTGCCGTGCCCCCGCCCTATGTTCACAGGCCCGTCAGCACCCGGGGGGGTCGAGCCATTCGGGACCAGCAATTGGATTTAGCGCTCGAATTTGCCCTGGGAAAGGACGACACGGCGGCGGCCCGTCAAGCCGCCATATTTCTTGGAATTAATCCGCTGCAATTAGCAATGCGAGCGTTACGTGAGGGGTCATACGGTGTGGCCCTCAACGAGGCAGAGTTGATATTGTCGGTCGATTCGAGTCAGTCATCCGCCTGGATTGTGGGCCTCCTAGCGGCTGATCGATGCCGTGACAGTGTCCGCTTCGAGGCGCTATTGCGTCGGGCGCCCAATTCAATGTCATCAGCGGATCCAACATTGCAAGCTCTGTTGTTGGATCTGGTGCAAAGTCGCGCCGGCAATGCGGCTCAGCTGCTCAAGGATCGAATTGATACGCGTCCATAAGGCCACTTGCGACCCCTGCAAAGTCAGCGCAGACTCGTGCGCGTCGGACCGACCCAATGCAGCTTAATCCCACACCGACCGCCCGAGCTATGATTGCTACGGCTGCAATGGGTGTGCTCGTGGCCGCCTTTTGTCACGAGCCGGTAGCAATGCTCTGGATGGGTTCTATACTCATGGGGGTGACGGTGGCTCACGGCGTCGCCAATCTCAAAGTCGCTCGGGCTCGACGCCAAGGGTTTGAGATGTATCTAAAAGAGGGCGTCCGTCGTTTCAACGTCGTTCGGGGACGGCACTTCACAATCGAGATTGTACTGCGAAATCGCTCGACGGTCGCAATGCGTCTGCGCGACTTTCAAGTTCTTGCTTCGCCGGAGATCATGATTTCTGCCGGCCTTACAGAGATCCATCTTGGGGCTCAGTCATCGGTCGAAATATCCCTGCGAGGCGTGGCGGTTCGCGTGGGTCACTCCGCGGTTCACGGATTAACTTTGCGCGTCGTAGACAGCTCCGGAACCTTCGAAGCCCCCTTGATTTTTGTTTCGCCAGTCCAAGTGCTGGTGTGGCCCGCAACACTTCGAATGAGTTCTCGAGCGTCACTAGGTGGCCGCAGTCAGCGCCGTTCTGATGCTGAGCGCACCGGACACAGCTCAGGGGACTCAATTGAATTGCGGGAACTGCGCGCGCATCAACCGGGGGATGCAATGCGCAAAATTGCGTGGAAAGCCTCGGCGCGTCGCGGAATCTTGTTAGTTCGCGATGAAGAATTGATGGAACGGCAGTCGCTGTGGGTAATATTGGACGCTTCTTTGGAATTGTGGGCAGGCGTGATCGGCTCCGCACCCTTAGACAACGCAATTGATCAACTGGCTTCGCTTTCGCGCAAGTACATTGCGCTGGGGGACCGTGTTGGTCTTGGGATCATGGCTGCGCGCACCTTGGCCTGGGTGCCTCTGGATTCGGGAGCGATCCAACTCGCTCGTCTCACCAACGCATTTCTGAAGGCCGCTCAACTTTGGGACGCGGACCGCTCAGGTTGTGACGAAGACGACGTCGCTCGCGTTGTGTTAGAACATGCAGTTCGAATCGAACCCGCCCTGGGTCGCCAAACGGCGTCCGCGGGAATTGAACGCGTTTTGCAGGGGGCAGCGCGGATCCTGAAGCAGTTTGAGCTGGAAGTCCCCGACGTCTACGCCAAAACACCGCGCGAACGATTACTGCGCCAGTACGCAACAGTATTCGGCCTAACTTCGCCAAGGAAACTCGAACCGGAACGGACCTTGACTGACGAGCAGCTACTTTCGGCCATCGAACGCTGCGTCAAGGATCGGCCGACTCGCATACTCGTGTGCTCGGTCGAGCCCAGCGCGAGGCTCCTCGACGGGATTGCGCTGCTGCGACGAAGACTACTGCACCACCACATCAAGTTATCCTGGCTTAGCGTTGATGTTTCGGCCGGCTTGCCACGAGTCTCCACTCCGGCGCAGCAAACCGTTAACGACGCGATTCAATGGCGGATCGACGCTGCAAACCTGCAACTTAGGGGCAAGTTGAGACGCCTCGGCATTTCGATTGAGCAACTACCCAAGCCGCAGGTCAAGAGGCCTGGGGTAGGAGTAATATGACGTCCAGTTCTCCGAAACAGCTTCTCTCAGAATGGAATCTCAAAGCTAAGCATCACTTTGGTCAGCATTTCCTGTGCAACTCAGAACTTTCGGCGAAGATTGCCGAACGAGTCGTGCCGGGACATTCCGGAACTGTTGTGGAAATTGGCGCCGGTCTCGGCGCTCTCACAACCCCGTTGCTTGAACGTGCCAAACGCGTCGTGGCGATCGAGCGAGATCGAGATCTCGTGCCGATTCTCAGAAAAGAGTTCGAATCATCAATCCGCGATGCTAAGTTGGTTGTTCTCGAACAAGACGCGAAAACGACAGATTACGCGACCCTTTTTGAGGGCGAGCCCGTTCCTCACGTTCTTGCCGGGAATTTGCCGTATCTGCTTACGGGCCCGTTGTTGAGACGGACGGTCGAGCTGGCAAGTATTATCGAACGAGCCGTGTACATGGTTCAACTAGAAGTGGCAGACCGTGTCTGCTCGGTGCCTGATGGACGGTCGTATGGGGCGCTTAGTGTCTTCGTGCAGGCATGCTTTTCCGTTGAACGACTGTGGGTAATCAAGCGAGGCGCGTTTTATCCACAGCCTAAGGTTGACTCCGCGCTCATTGAAATGGTCCCGCTTCATCCGTTTGTTTCGGAGGAAACCCCATTATTCCGCGAACTGGTTCAATTGGCCTTTCGTCAGCGGCGCAAAAAGCTCAGGAACGCCTGGCGTAGTTTGACCAATGGTCCCTTCCCAGCATTGGCGTCGGCCGCAGCCCGATCCGGGATTGACTTGAATGACCGTGGTGAAGTACTTAGCGTTCACGCATTTGCGCGGATGGCGAAGGAACTTACATTGTGACAGGCGCCGCGTATTTTGCGCTATTATTGTTGGTCTCAGCAGGACTTTCAGGAGCCTGCGAACGACGCAATTCGGCATCAACGTTTGACATTACGGCTCGGGCGGGAGTGTTCTTCGGAGGTCAGCTCCAAAACCGGACGGAATGGCCCCTGATGTTGGACGCTGCCCACCAGATTCAGGGATTTCGTCTTGATTTTCGGCACGTGCTTCGCAGACCTGCCCACGTTGCTTGGGAGGTGATCCGTCCGTCGGCACAATCAAAGAAGCACGGCATGCTTCATACAGAAACTGTCACATCTACCTTTGATGCCACGGCTCCGGCGGATACGAATCGATTCGACCAATTGATACCTTTTTCCGAAACTGACCGCCCCGGCGTATGGAAGTTACGTGTATTTGTCGATGGCGTCGTAGTAATGGACAAGTCCGTCCAAGTGGTGACAAAAACATATATCGCTGGCGATGATTAGGACCGAAGGACCCATCAGTTCTACCCATCAGTTCTGATGAATCGCGCTACTAGCGACGCGTCATTCGAGTCGAAGGACTATGCCCAAAGTCTACTCGTCTGACTCCGGCGTCTCCAGTTCCCCATAAATGCCATGGGACAATGTCTGGAACTCGTGGACAGTGTGGATTGTCGGCGGAGGTGGTTCTCCACACAATTCCAGTCGGGTAGCTGCCCAGCGCTCGCGCCGAATGAGCATGCCATGTTCCGGCCCGCCTAAATGACCGTCGAAGCTAACTAGGTCATCATCTGCCTCGCCAAGCTCCTTTCGTGCTTGGGCTACGTCAACGCCCTCCACGCGGCAGAAGGACCCGGTCAGCAACAAAGCGCGATCATTTGCAATCTCCGCAAAACCGGGCCCCACGGCAACTTGCTCCCGCTCTGAGCCTCGTCGATACGTCACTATCCCAGTGCGAAGTGCGGCAATGAGAGGGCGATGCCCGGGAAGCACTCCAAAATCACCGTCAACGCTGGGCGCGGTAAGCTCGTCGACATTTGTTCTAAGAGCAGCGCCCTCAGGGGTTATGATCTGAAGTTCGATCGGGGCAATATCCGACATGATCAATGGCTCCCGGCTTAGCCTGCGGTGCGCAATTGTTGCGCCCTAACCTTCGCTTCATCGATATTTCCAACCATATAAAATGCCTGTTCGGGAAGTTCGTCCAGGGAACCCGAGAGAATCTCCTTAAAGCCGGCGATGGTCTCTTTCAGTGCAACGTACTTGCCTTTGTGTCCCGTGAATTGTTCAGCAACGAAGAATGGCTGAGATAGGAACCTCTGGATCTTTCTAGCCCGCGACACTACCAACTTGTCCTCTTCACTCAATTCGTCCATACCCAATATGGCGATAATATCTTGCAAGTCCTTGTAGCGCTGAAGCGTTCCCTGAACACCTCGGGCCACTTGATAGTGCTCTTCGCCAACAATGTTAGGATCGAGCATGGTGCTGGTGGAATCCAGGGGGTCTACCGCAGGGTAGATGCCCTGTTCAACGATGGCTCGCGAAAGAACTGTAGTTGCATCGAGATGGGCAAAAGTCGTGGCTGGCGCCGGATCCGTCAAATCGTCGGCCGGCACGTAAATCGCTTGCACGCTGGTAATTGAGCCCTTGGTAGTGGAGGTAATACGTTCCTGAAGGGCGCCCATTTCGGTCGCTAGCGTGGGCTGATAGCCGACCGCGCTCGGCATTCGACCGAGCAACGCCGACACCTCGCTTCCGGCTTGAGTGAACCTAAATATGTTGTCAACGAAGAGCAATACATCTTGACCTTCTTCGTCACGAAAATACTCAGCTACGGTCAGAGCGGACAGCGCGACCCGCGCGCGTGCCCCCGGAGGTTCGTTCATTTGCCCGTAAATTAGCGCGGTCTTAGATATAACGGGCTCTCCCGTTTCGAGTTTGGATTCGCTCATTTCCAGGTACAGGTCATTTCCCTCGCGGGTGCGTTCTCCAACCCCGGCAAAACAGCTCACGCCACCGTGGGCCTTTGCAACGTTGTTGATGAGCTCCATGATAATGACCGTCTTACCGACGCCGGCGCCACCAAACAGGCCAATTTTGCCGCCCTTGCGATAGGGGGCCAGTAAGTCCACAACTTTGATACCCGTTTCGAAAACCTCCACCCGGGTGCTCTGATCGACGAAAGCTGGGGCGGGGCGATGAATGGGCATACGTCGGTCAGAAACGACTGGACCTTTTTCATCCACGGGTTTGCCGACGACATTGAGAATGCGACCCAGGGTTACTTTCCCAACGGGCATTCTGATCGCGGAACCAGAATCTGTGACACTTGTTCCGCGCACGAGGCCATCGGTTGAGTCCATGGCAACCGTCCGCACGACAGAATCGCCCAGGTGCTGTGCAACTTCGAGGACAAGATTGTCCTTTTCACTCGATATGCTTGGATTTGACACGGTTAAGGCGTTTAGGATCCTGGGAAGTCGATTGGGTGGAAACTCAACGTCCACAACTGGGCCAATCACTTGAATAATCTTTCCGATGGCTGCGCCGACGGTCGGTGACGACAGGGCGGACTGCAAATTATCGGACAGGCTTGTAGTTTGAGTCATCTTGCCTCGGGCGTATCAAATGGGCTCGGTTGGATACTAGCTGCAGGCGTCTACCACGGGGCCGATTCGATGCCAACGGGCTATCGCCCCACCCGCGGGGCCGAAAGCCAAAGCCCACGGGGCCGACATGGAAGCGCGGCCTTGGCGAAGGGCAGATTTGGGGTAAGGCTGTGCAACTGTGCTCGCGCAAGAGACCATCGAGCGAGTCCGCCGCCAAACCTCGTTGGTCGCCGTCGTTCAACAGGTTGTCCGGCTTCAACGCCGCGGGCGTAGCTTTGTGGGACTCTGTCCGTTCCACAAAGAGAAGACCCCAAGTTTTCACGTAAATGACGAGCGTGGGTTTTACCATTGCTTTGGCTGCAAAGCCTCCGGGGATGCGATCCGATTCGTGCAAGAAATGCAGGGGGTGAGCTTCGCGGAGGCAATTCGTGAATTGGCGGATCGAGCCGGAATCGAGATTGTTGAGGAGTCCTCGCCGGAGGACGGTCGCCTTCGCGCCGAGTCCCGTCGCCGACTTTTGGAACTCTTCGAAGTGGGGAACGCTGCGGCCGCGTTTTTCGAACAATCGCTCCGCGACCACCCCCTGCGTGCTACCGCCATGGCAGAGCTTGCCCGACGCGGACTGGTGGCGAACAGTCCCACCGATTCGATTGCGGACAGTCTCCAATCATTCAGGGTCGGGTATGCTCCCCACGGCTGGGATGAGCTATCGCGGCATCTTCGAACGCTTGGCTTTTCAATGACTGCCGCCGAGAGCGTGGGGCTGATCGTACCTCGCCGTTCGAGCAGCGGACACTATGATCGATTCCGACATCGGTTGATGTTCGCCGTGATGGACCTGCAAGGTCGCGTCATTGCATTTAGTGGTAGGACACTGCCGGATCCCGAGCCTGAGGAGCTACATAGGGCAGGCATTGCCGCGATCAAGGAACCCGATTCGGCCGCGACTCAGGCAAAATACGTCAATAGTCCGGAATCGCCGATCTACAAGAAACGTGAAACTTTGTTCGGACTTTATCAGGCAAGACAAACGCTGCGCGATGCCGGCCAGGCTCTGTTGGTCGAGGGCAATTTCGACGTGGTAAGTTTGCACGCCCGAGGGTTGCGTCAGGCCGTTGCTCCCCTCGGTACCGCATTTACGGCGGAGCAGGCCAAGCTGCTGCGGCGGCTGGCCCCTGACGTCACATTGATGTTCGATGGCGATAGCGCAGGTCGCCGTGCCGTCCGAGCGGCGCGCGAGGCAATCCGCGAAGCGGGCCTAGGTTGCCGCGTGGCTAGCCTACCCGAGGGAATCGATCCCGATGAGCTCGTGCGCCGAGCGGGGCCCGACGCAGTTCGGAACGCCATCGAATCCGGCCGCGGACTTCTTCAGTATCTGATCGACACTTGCCTTGACAGCGGATTCTTGAAGGACGATCCACTGACCCGTGCCGCAAAAATCAAAGAAGTCGTAGAACTCATCGCTTCGGAGAAAGATCCAGAAACGCGCGAGCTGGCGAAGAGATACGCCGACAACGTAGCGGAAAGGCTGAACATCTCGGATGCTTCTACGCTGAGTGCATTGGAAAGCCGGATTCGACGTGAAGTGTCGAGCCGGCAGGCCACGGCTAATACCGATAAATATGCCCGTACAGCCACGTCTGATGCAAAACAGGCCCGCGGTCCGAATAGGACTGATGCCGTAGCCCAAGAGGTACTGGGATGCATTTTGGATTGGCCGGAACTGCTGCAAGACGCCGAATTGGAAGATGCGTTGGGCTTCACCGAAGGAGACATCGCATTGACCTTAGCGCTGGCGCGCCGCACCTTTTTAGGCCAAAAAGCCGATTCAGTGGAAGAATTCCTTGCGAAGATACCTGTGTCGATCCATTCATTCGCGGCCAGTCGACTAGCGGCACCCAGGCACAACCGGCTCGAGGACGCAAGAACAGTGCTTCTGATAAATGTCAGCAAATTAATGCGACTCGAGCAGCACCGACGTAGGCCAGAAGACCTCGAAGCGATCCAACGTGCGGCAGCATCCGGCGACTTCGAAGCAGAGCTCGAAATATTGCGAACGCGCGAACGGCTAGCACGGGAACGAAACGGCGTGGGAGAGAGGTAGCGGTGGGAGCAAAAAAGCCTGAAAGCGGGAACAAGCGAACCGGGGCGGCACTTTTGCCAACAGCACTGGGAGCAACCAAGACGAAGGAGACGGCGCTCGACGCCAAGTCTGCCAAGTCGAAGGCTGTGACGGTTAGCGAATACCCGGATGATTTTGTGGAGACCACAGCGTCGATACCTCCCGATAGCGAAGAGGGGGAATTTGATTCGGTGTCTTCTTCGTCTGCACCGCCTCTGCCAAAAAAGACGAATGGCAAAGTCAAAGAGCAGTTGATCCGTCTCGGAAAGACCAAAGGATTTCTGACGTACGACGACGTCCACGAGGCCCTGCCCGGGGAAGACGTCGGACCCGATCAAATGGAGGACATGCTGACGGCGCTCGACGACGAGCGGATTGAAGTGGTTGATGACGTCAGCGAGCTCAAGCTTCGAAATCGCCACTCCAACGATGAGGAACTGGGCATTGGTCGCCGCACGGAGACGCAGGAAGCTCCCGAAAGACCGAGCGTCGCTCCGACGAGCGTCCCCCCTAAAGGCGACGAAGAGCTCTACAAGAGCAATGACCCTGTGCGCATGTATTTGCGGAAGATGGGGAGCGTAGCGCTCCTGACCCGCGAAGGTGAAGTCGAGATTGCAAAGCGCATTGAGCAGGGTGAAAACGAGATTCTTGAATCGATTCTGAACAGCCCCGTGGCAGTTCGTGAAATACTAGAGATTGGCGAAAAGCTCAAAGCGCGTAAGATCCGCGTCAAAGAAATCATCCGCGACGCCGAGGATGAAGAGCACGAGTTTGACGAAGAAGAAGCGGACCGCCGTGTGATTCGGTTAGTCGATCGCGTCAAGCGCATCGACAAAAAGAACTGTGAATTGTCGGAGGAACGGCGCGGAGCGACCGATTCCCGCAAGCGCCAGGTTGATAAGGAGATTGCTGAGAACAAGCGGGAGCTAGTCAAAGCCCTGCAAGAGATGAGGCTAAACAAGAAGACAATTGACCGAATTGTCTTAAAATTGAAGAGCCTTATAGAACGAGTATTTCGCGCTCAAGGACGCCCTATCGTGCTCGATGGGCCGATTGCCGGGAGCAAAAGCGAACTTCGAAAATTGCTTAGAGAGGCTAGAAACGTCCCCAATATCGAATCGGATCTCGGCGAGCGAATGCCAGCCGATAGCGAAGACGTCGCAGCACTCGATGGGAACTCAGAAATCCCCGCTAAACGTCGTGATGACGAAGTGAGAGTGGATGCGGACCAACTTCTGGAGACCTACAATCGAATCGTAGAAGGGGAGCGCAAAGCTGAACGCGCCAAAGCCGAATTGGTCGAAGCCAATCTGCGTTTGGTTGTGAGCATTGCGAAGAAATATACGAACCGAGGGCTTCAATTCCTGGACTTGATTCAGGAAGGGAATATCGGCCTAATGAAAGCGGTCGATAAGTTTGAGTACAAACGGGGCTATAAGTTCAGCACTTATGCAACATGGTGGATTCGGCAGGCGATAACGAGGGCTATTGCCGACCAGGCGCGGACGATTCGAATTCCCGTGCACATGATAGAGACCATCAATAAGCTGATTCGAACGTCTCGGTACTTGGTACAGGAGTTTGGACGCGAGCCAACGCCCGAAGAAATTGCCGAGAAGATGGAACTTCCTCTCGACAAAGTCAGAAAAGTTCTGAAAATTGCCAAAGAACCAATAAGTCTCGAGACTCCGATCGGTGAAGAAGAGGACAGTCATTTAGGGGATTTCATCGAGGATAAGAGCGCTGTGAGCCCCGCCGAAGCCGTGATTAATATGAACTTGTCCGAACAAACTCGACGGGTTCTAAAAACGTTGACCCCACGTGAAGAAAAAGTGCTCCGCATGCGCTTTGGCATCGGTGAGAAAAGCGATCACACATTGGAAGAAGTCGGACAGGACTTCGAGGTAACGCGTGAACGGATTCGGCAGATTGAGGCCAAGGCCCTGCGGAAATTACGTCACCCGAGCCGTTCAAAGCAGCTCAAGAGCTTTATCGAAAGTTGATACAAGCGTACCCTAAGGATTTTCTTAGCAACTACTTCGTATCTTCCCAGGGTTGCCCCAATCTAATCAAAGCTTGTTTAGCTTCATCACGGTACGCGTTGTCCAGTGGTGCTAGCCGCAAAAACTCCTGCCAGTGTGGAACGGCTGCGGGCTGTAGTCCGGTGCTACGCGCCAGCAAGCGGTGGGCTTCCCATATCCACCGTGGGGGCGGATCCTGTCGTGTGCCCAGTCTCAGCGCACTTTCCAATTCGCCGCGAGCTTCATTGTCGCGGGACGCAGCTTGCAGCAACTTTCCATAACTAAAATGCCAGGCCGCGTTGTCCGGCTGCGCTTGGACGGCAATCCTCCACTGTTCCAGCGATTTCAATTCTAAGCCTAGTTCGTAATAAGCTTCAGCGAGCGCGGCGTGGGCTTCATGTCGACTGGGACGCAGTTCGAGCGCCTTGGTCAGGTCGACCACAGCATCCTTCACGGCCCCTTGACGGTATCGCAATATGCCCCTTTGCCAATAGGCGTCCCCAAGTCCTTGGTCGAGCGCCAAGGCTTTCTTGAGTGATTGTTCGGCTAGGGCGATTCGACCTGCCTCATTCGCAGCCCAGCCAATGTAAAGATAATATTCTGGACGATAAGGATCCAATTCTGCAGCTCTTTCCAAAGTGCGCAAGGCTAACGCAAGATTGGTGCCTTCGAGAAGTTGCGCACGACCCAAACAATGATGCGTTTCAGCTGACATCGGTCGCTGTTCCAATACCTTTCGCAATAGTGCTTCAGCTTCTTTTGAACGCCCTGCCGCAACCTTTCCGCAACCGACGCGGAGCATGAGATCAGCGTCGCTGGGTGCCTTAGCTAGCGCATCTTCAAACGACTTTAGAGCTTCCTCGGTGCGACCGGAGGTTTCGAAGAGCAGCCCACGTTCTAGGGCCAAGCCCGGAAAATCGCGGTCCACTTTCGCAACGTCGTCGAAACTCGATAGCGCTTCGTCAAAAAGGCGACTCTTGCGAAGAGCCACGCCGAGGCGAAACTTCGCAGCAATGTCCGTGGGAGCCAGTGCTAGCGCCCGCCGGAAGTCGGCAATTGCGGCCTCGTATCGACCTTCCGATAGCGACAATTGCCCAATCGCAACGAGTATCTTTGCAGACATGGGCAGCTTCTCGCGAGCCGCATTGAGCAACTTCTGGGCCTCCTCGCGGCGCCCTTGTTGATTCTTGAGTAACGCAAGGGCAACGTAAGCGTCAATCGCAGCTGGTTCAGTTCCGGCTAATCCTACGGCGTTTGTAAATGCCTTTTCGGCTTCCTCGCGATTTCCCATCGCCTCCAGGGCGGCGCCATACCAATAGTTCACCAAAAACGATTGCGCATGGGACGTTTGAAGTTTTAGCAATAGGGCAGCAGCTTCCCGAACACGCTCAAGCGACAATTGGGTTTTGGCAACACCAACCGCAGCCGTCGTATCGTCCGGGTCAGCCTGCACGGCGGCTTCAAAACGCGCTAGCGCTTCAGCGAAGCGACCGGCTCGAAAGAGCGCTTCACCAAGTCCACGTAGCGCGGTTGAACTTCGCGGGTCGTATGAGAGTGCTTTAGCATACGCGGTTTCCGCCACGCTGATTCGCGACCGTGCCAGGTTAAGATCGCCGAGCATCGTTTGGGTCGCGACCTGTTCGGCTTGGCTGGCATTGTTCTGCTCCGTGAGGGTGTCGGCGATGGTTCGCTCCGCGACTTGGTCGTCCCCACGCTTGTCCATGGCAATTCGGGCCAATAGCAGCCGCGCGCCGATGTGACTGGGCTGACGGGTCACTGCGGTTTTGATACTTCGTTCCGCTGCGTCGATTTGCCCTAGTGCCATTTCCGCCGTTGCACTTCCGAAGGCAGACCGCGCACTGTGCTCGATAGACTCAACTTCACGCCAATAAATCAAAGACTGGCCAGGACGACGATCGAGCATCTCAATTTGTGCAGAAAGAACCAAAGTTTCGATCCGTTTTGGCTCGGCTTGACGGATGTCATCTATTTTTTGGTGGGCCCGCGCCAAGTTTCCTTCTGCCGCTGCGCGCGCTGCGAGCGCTAACTCGAACTCGGCCACGCCCTTCTTTTCAATTAGTTGGTCGAGCAGAATTTTTGACTTTGAACTGCGCTCAGGGCTTGCACCGAATCTTAAGTCCACAGCGTAGCCAACAAACCCGTCATAAGCTTTCAGGCCCCTAGCGCGCGGATGTGATCGCTGGATTTGTTCAAGATTCTGCAGAGCCCGTATCGCATCCGGATACGTATCTTTAGATAGCGCATTTTGGACAGCGTGGATCTGCTCAGCAAGTAACCTTACGTACTCGGGCTTCCGCAACTGATCCGAAATAAATGCAATACCGAATAGGCCAACATCCGGAATTAGCGATAGGGCCGCTCCGCCGACTACCACCAGTGCCAGCAAACAAACAGCGATGTAGCGCACGATGCGATTTGGGGCACGGCGTTCAGACTTGTGAGCGGCGCTGGCCCGCGGGCGAGAGTGTCCAGTGTCGATTGTATCTGGCAATCGACACGATTCGGGCTTGAACGCGGTAGCGTTACCGATTTGTTGTGGAATGCCACCGAATTCTAGATCTACGGCGCCTGTCGTATCTTTCGGAAGTGCTCCGTCATCAAGTGTACCAATAATCGGCTCTCCTCCAGTACCGACATCGAGACTCACTTCCCCAAAGTCAGTACCACCACCAGATTGGCGTGTAATTGTGGCCGAAAGTTTTGGGGAAGTCTTTGGTGCATTCAATGACGAATCACTGGACGTTTCATGGGGATCCAGGTTTAGATCGCCAAATCCCAACCCGTATTGTGGATTCGGGTCGGAATCCGCAGCAGCGGAACGTGGAGAATTTTGTGTCGATGTTCTTGGAGGCAGCGACTCAATCGGCAGCGCGTCCGTGAGGTCCGGTAACCTAGGGCCCGTCGGCTCCCGGGAATCGACACTGAGGGGCGCATCGAGGTCAGGAATCAGCTCTGCACGAGGCGGCTGTGGTCGACGGGCGATCACAGGGAGCCGTGGATCTGCAGATGATTCAAGCTCCGGCAATAGATCAATTTCACCGAAGCGCTTCTTGCTGGCGACGGGGAGTCCTGCCTTTCCCTGTGAAACTGCAGGAAGCGCCGACTTGGAAGTCGTAGGCAGCTCGGCGCGAACGACCGAGGGCAGTGCGGCCGAGGTGGCCGGGGATGGTAGGTCCAATTCAAGCGCCCCGGTGGCGTGAGATTGGTCCTGTCGGGCGTCAGTTACTGTCTCAAATGGAGACGGTAGGTCAATCTCTAGGTCGTCGTGCAATTTTGCCGCACGCGATGTGGATGGCTTGCCGTGCTCCGAGGTCTCCGACTGTGAAATGTCAACGTCTATCGACTCGAAATCCAGAGTATCGGCTTGCCGAGCAAGCTTCGATGGCAGAGGTGAATCAAGATTAATGTCTGGAGAATCTAGATATGCGGGGACAGCCAGCGGCGGCTCCTTCGCAATCTCAGGTAGCGCCCATGAATCGTCACGATCCGATGTTGCTTGCCGACTCTTCGCAACTTGCTGTTCTCGCGTAGAAGCTGGCGCAGTGACTGCACTGACAGCCTGAGGTTTTGGGCGAGGCACGAGGGCTGCTGGCAGATCCGAGTCCAGGGCAGACACCGAACGCACAGGGAGGGGAGGCTTACGGCGAGGAACGGAGGGCAACTCGGCAATCGCTGACCGGGCCGAAGCAGGCGCGGGTAGATCGTTCTCTTTTGGCGCGGGTAAGTCCAACGGCTCCGTGCCAGCGCGAGACTCAGGCTGCCTCGGAGGCAGGCGATTCGGAGGTCCAACCGGCTGCGCGGAACCGGCAGTACCGGCCCCTGGATTGGCGCGGAGCGGATTGGAGGCGGTCGTACCAATCAATCCGGGACTCGCCACGCCTATCATCGTTGCCTTAAGTGGACTGGGCGGTCGCGGTACCCGTTCACCCGACCCTTGCGGCTCCATGTTGCGGTCGAGATTGCTCCCGGGCGTAGTTGGCTTTTCTACCACAAAGGATGTTGCGCACTTTGGGCATCGCATACGAAGGCCACCTGCGGGTACCCTTCTTTCATCGACCTGATACGGCGCACTGCAGCCGGGGCACTGAACATTGAACATAGAATGCTCTCCAATGTTTATCAGGGATCGAGGGGATCTGGCGGACGATTCTTGCTGGGGGCCGACTAACCTGATGCCCCCGCAGCCCGGGACTTCGTGCTAGGGGCATTGCGACCATGCAGAAGTCGAAGTGGGTCATATTGGTGACCGTTTTGGCGCTTACCGGCGTAATTGTGGGACTTTTTTACCTCGCTCGGCACCAGCCGCGCAGAACCATGACAACCGGGGCAGACGCTGGTTTGGAGTCTCAGGCTCCGAATCCGGCCATTGAGAGCTCGGCAACACGGGTCGCCCGGCCTCTACCGGAGTCCCATGACGCGACGAGCGCGTCCGACAGCCACACCATCCCCGCCCTGCCTGCAACCGCGCCAAATGATGTGATTTTCGGCGCAATTTTGGTGGCGTTCGAGGGGGCCCAGGGTGCACCAGCCAAGGCCCGAAGCAAGCCTTTGGCGCTTGAGCTAGCGAAACGATTGGTCCCAATCGCCCTTGCTAACTTTGACGAAGCCGCCAAACAAGGCGATCAGGGTTCGACGGCAAACGCCGGGTCGATTCGCCGCGGAATTCTGGAGCCCAGTGTTGAGTATGCGTTGTTCACATTGGAGAAAGGCACGGTCTACCCGGAGCCGATTGAAACCCCACGCGGCTATTGGATTATGCGCCGAATTCGGTGATTAAGTCCTGTCTGCGGCCGTTGGAAACGTCCTCTCTGTCAGCACCTCAGCGGGCCTTCGACCCTGCCCGGCTCGCGTTCCAGCGGGCTAATATCTCGATTCAATAGAATCGACATACTAGAAATTCGCGGAGCGAATTTGGGTTTGGGCGAAGCCCAAGAAAATTAGGCTAGCGGCGCGATGGCCGCGAAGCGGCCGGTCCGTAGGACCCATCGGTTCGATGGAATCGCGCCACTAGTCATGTGCAAGATCATTCACTAGAACTAGGCAGAGGCCTCGCCGTCGCCTAAAGTCGTTCACAGCTCGAAAAGTGACTGAAGAATGACGATTCGTCCATCAAACCGGTCACCGGTAGCCCTCGACCTGTCTGTCTTACACAATGGCAGCGGCTGGCTGGAGGCTGAGATCGAGGCTACCCACAGCCCCGGTACGCGTGCATTGATACTGTACGAGGCTGGCCTTTTGCATGAGCAATTGGGCAACGCCACCGATGCCGCACGACTTCATCTGCAGGCTGTAAATTCCGATCCTCAACTTGCGGAACCTGCGGAGCGATTATTGGCGCTCTTCGAGCAGCGACATTCACTCAAGAATTTAGGTCGTGTGGTCGAGCGCCTGGGTGAGTTGGCTACTACAGTCGAAGCACGCGAGCGAGCCTACTTGGAACGTGCCGCATTCGCCTTGATAGAACAACGCGACGCCAATACTGCGCGGCAAGTACTGCTCGACGCAGTCGAGGCTGTCCCCTCGAGCACGATCGCCTGGAATCTTCTGAACCTCGTGGCTGAGCAAACCCGCGACTTAGAGTTACTTCAGCGAACGCTAAAATCGCGCGCAAATCTGAGTGATAATGCCGCCTGGTCTGGACTCTTATTATTGGAACTCGCTGAGGTCCAAGATGACCTCGGCCAATTTGAAGCAGCGTTGGCATCACTGGATCGGGTGATCGAAGGTTCTGGACCCATCACTTTTCTGGCTCTCGATAGGCTCGAAAGTTTAGCATTTTCACACCATCAGTACGAAGTGCTGTCACGCGCCTTGGTTTCGCAAGCAAGTATGCTAGAGCGCACGACACATGATGCGTCGATTGGAGACTCGCTCGGAGTTCCACGTTGGCGGCGCTCTGATTTACACGTTGCTGACACGTTCTTGCGTGCTGCACTAGCTCGCCACACAGCGGGAAGCTCGGGTGAAGCGGCGACATTGCTGGAACGAGCTCTTTCGCTAGTGCCAAATGATCCTATTTTGCAGCACAGTGCACTGCTATGTGCTGAAGAACGCCATGATATCGATCTTTCGGTGTCGCTCGCAAAAAGCATTGCGTCTCGATCGTCAGGAGATGCCGCCGGGGCTGCTTGGCTGCGCGTGGCATTTGCCGAATTGGCCCGAAGCGATCATCACGCGGCGTTGCAGGCCATTTCGAACGGATTAACAACCGCGCCACGTTCAATCGCTTTATGGTCCCTCGAATTGCACCTTTTAGCAACGAGTAATGACGCGGCTGCTTTTGGGGCTGCTATTGAATCGTGCGCCGAAGTACTCACCCACGATAATGCGAAGGCCCGGTATTACGTTGCCGCCGCTGAGGTGTGGGCACGTCGATCGAAAAACTCCACGTCCGCGCGAGCCGCGCTGGCCCAGGCAGCCCTATTTGGAGCTCAGCCCCGCACAGTCAACCGGGTAGCTAGGCTTCTTGCCACCCAGCTTGGCGACGCGGCCTGGTACGATGAATCCACGCGTCGGCTCGCAACATCCACGAGCAATATTGAAGAACAGTGCGAGCTCTGGCTCGAGCTTGTGCGCGTACGTCTAGCAAAAGATCAGCCGGAGCGTTTGTCTAGCGCAATTGCTGGACTTGCCACCACCGACCCGGGTAAATGGTTAGCAGCAACAATTGGGGCCTACGGTCTGCCCGACTCCCCCTCGGCGACGAATCGCCCGGTTGATGCCGGCACGACTTCGTTGATTCCGGACCCAGCCAACGTCGCAATAGGCTCCGAGAAACCGTTATTGCGTTTGGCAACCCTTGCCCCGAATACGACGTTCAAGCGGGCCTATTCGCTATGTCATGTGGTTCGAGAACTCCGCGAGGAGAATCGTGAATCGGCAATTCTAGAACTCGCGAGGCTTTCCGAGCAAGATCCCTCAGACGGCTTGGTCATTTTGGCGCTCAGTGAACTTCAAGTTGCCAAAGGTGACCGGCAGGCTGCCGCGTCAACCCTGTGCTCGGGAGCAAATGCTATCCCTAGCGACAACCTGGCTGGCATGATGGCACTGACGGCTGCGTTTCTCGCCGCGGAATCGAGCGATACCTCGCAGTGTCTGGTGGCGGTAGATTGTGCGCGGTCGAGGGTACCCGCCGTAGCTGCTGTGGTTGAATCGTGGTTACTCCGACGATTGTTACCCAATGATGCCCGCGTGCGACGTCAACTCACGGATGTCGTACTCGAAGGAGGCGCTCGCGATCGCGTGGCATTAGAACGGTTCGCCCTTGAGTTATTAACCCAAAATCTGGCTGCCGCTGGCATAGCACTCGAATCCGTGACACCAAACGATTCCGCGTTAGGAATCGCAGTAGCCTTGGCAAGAGTCTTGCTGGATTCAGCCACCAATCTTGAAGCCATTGACGCGGTCGTATCCTTGCTCGCCTCCTTTGAACCTGTCGCGGCCGCACTTCGTTCACGCCTCACTTTGACCACCTATCAGGTGTACAGCTCCGAACACCTGCAGGCCGCAAAGCATTGGGCCAGTGTGGACGCAACGACCGCCGCTGCGTTGGATTATTTGGTGGCGACTCGCGCTTCCGGGGCGCTAGATGCCGAGCTTGACGCTTGGAACGCCTTGTCGCAGCGAACAGCTGAACCGCTGAGGGCGCAAATTGAACTCGCTCAGGCTCGATGCCGTCTGTTTAGCACTCGAACGTTTCCGCCCTTGCTTTCATCTCGGACGGTCGAGCATCGCCTGCTCAATCTTGAGGCATCACGACCCGGTTGTGACCCCCGTCGTCGGCGGTATTCACTGCAAGGCGTCCTGCCATTACTCGATGGGGCCGACAAAACTGTAGGCCAATTACTTATTGCATACAATAGCCTTGCCGCTGGTCTACCCGAGGAGGCATTCGCGCAATTCAAGGAACTAGTCACGGAATATCCCAATAATTTGGGGGCCTGGGAAGGGCTGCGTCTGGCTGCCCAACTCTGTCACAATCCGAAGGAGGTTGCGCAGGCCTGCGAAGCGCTAGGAAACGGCCTTCAGGATCCCGGAATTGCCGCGGAATTTTTCGAAGAGGCAGCCACCATTTGGTTGGACGAACTAGCTGACGAGCCCCGCGGTGAGCATGCTCTGTCGCTCTCCGTGGCTCGCGACATTCAACGATTTTCGGCATTCGATCGCCTTTTTCGCAGAGTTCGCGACAAGAATGACGGGCCTCGGCTACTTGATTTAATCGAGGCGAGACTCAATGTCAGCGACGATGTCGACGAACTTGTAAAATTGCACTGGGAACGGGCTCGAGTCCTGCGCGGCCTCGGTGATCGTGAAGCCGCCCTATTGGCACTTGAAAATGTAAATTTGCTCGAGCCCGATCACGTGGGCGCGCTCGCGCTGGCGGCAGAAATATCGATTGCAACCAATCGATTTAGCGACGCGGCTAAGTACCTAGACCGATTGGCGCGACTTGAGTCGGCTCCCAAAAACCAGCGCGTAATGAGCGGCCTGGCTGCCGCTGATCTCTTCGACAGCAAGCTCAATCTTCCTGAGCTTGCTGTATCAGTACTACTCGTACTCGACAATGCGAATTTGAGCACACTAGCCGTGCGCGAGCGAATAGCGCGCTCCGCCGCACGCTCGGAGAACTGGGACCTGGCAGGCGAGTTTCTGACGGGTCTTGCCGACACTCGAGAGTCTAGCGTAGGACGAGTGGAGGCGGCCCGGCTTGTCCTCAGCATATACCGTGATAAAATTGCGTCACCAGCCTCGGCGCTACCCGCGGTGCAGCGGCTATTTACAGAACTCCCGTACGATGGAGAAGCCATAGATTATCTCCTGGAGCAGCCGTTTTCGCCTGATGAGAACTGCGATTTGTGTAGCCGCGCTCGGGATGCATTACGCGAGCGAATATTTGACGAGCCTTTTGACTCCGAGTCCATTGATAGGCTTGCGCAAGTTGCCGCGATACTTGACGATGCGCCGTTACGTCAAGTCGCGCTATCGGCCCTGGTAATGCTCGAGGCCGGTACACCTGAGATTGAGGAGGAGTTGACTCGCCTTCAGTCTCGAATAGCGCGCGTGCCAACAATCGCAATTGATGAAGCTTGTTATTCAGAACTTGCGGCAGACGGTGATGAGGGTCCAATCTCGGATTTATTCCGGCAGTTAGCCCCGTGCTTCAGCGAAGCCTTGGGCCCCGGTCTAACGGTGCTCGGGGTCACAAAAAAACAGCGAATCGATCCGCGTTCTGGACTTCCGGTGCGAAATGAAATTGCCGCTTGGGCGGGAGCGCTTGGACTGGGAGAGTTTGATTTGTACATTGGTGGCATCGAGCCGGATAACGTCGTTGGAATTCCGACCGAAACGCCTGCCCTGGTCATCGGTACATCAGTTCGCTCACCCCTGCATCCCCAACACCGACAGCTTGTGGCGCGCGAGCTTTGTGCAATAAGGCGTGGCACTAGCGTGCTACGGCATCGATCTCCTGCAGATATTGCGGCATTAGTCGTTGCGACGTGTCGGCTGGCGGATGTGAATATTTCGGCCCCCGCATACGCGCTGGTTGACGAGTTCTCGCGATTATTGAGCTCCGTGTTGCCTCGCCGAGTCCGTAAATCCTTGCCGACAATCTGCGCAGCCTTAGCTAAGTCAACCGTCGACCCGCTTGATTGGTACGTCGCTGCAACCGGCAGTCTGGATCGCATGGCAGCCCTTGCCGCAGGTGACGTGTCCTTGGTCGTTGGGCAAGCGGCAATTCATGGGATTACTGAGGCAATGAGTTCACTCAGGGAGCGGCAAGAACGGCTGCTCCGCTATGTTTTTTCGCTCAATTACTTGTCCTTGCGTGAACGCTTGGGGGTCCGCGTAAGATGACGACGCCAAAGCCACCCACCGGCTCCGCTCAGTCGGATCGCCCTCAGGTCATCTCAAAGAGCATACCGGCGAGCAATATCGAAGAGTATCTTGGGGATCTTGACTTCGATCCCGATGATGTTCTTGCATCCTTGGTACCGTACGATGAACCTGGAACTGTAGCCGAGTCTGAATCGCCACCACTCGTCCTCACCGATGAACAACCCGCGCATTGTTATGCCCAGGAGCTCAACCTGGATGAGCAATTACTCGGCATTGCGAACCGGCTGAGTACAGAGTGTACGGAGGCAACTGACCCGGCACAAAGATCGGAGCTAGCATTTGTCAGCAGCGAGATTCTTGCCATAGTTGGGGACGCAAACGCGGCGCAATCTTTCGCACGTCTTGCCTCGGAGGCCGCGCCCTCGTCTCGGCTCGCACTCATTCAGGCGCGTCACTTGGCCATCGATTCTGGGGATATCGCCGACGTTCAATCCTTGATCGCTCAAGAAATATCAGCATTGCCCGATGCAAGTTCCAAGCTGCACCTGCACTTGTGGTACTCCGAATTCTTGCGCACGATATTGCTCGACAAGGCCGCCTCCGACCAAGCCTTGTCTCAAGCCAGTGCCGAGTCCCCTTCGGATGGCCAAGTCAGCCTGCTGCAATTGCTTTGTGCACTTGCCGATGGTGGGTCCTCGTATCTTCAGTGTTTGGCATCGTACCCGTCCCTACTGCCTTTAGCTGACGCAATTCGAACCCTTGCGCGACTCCGCGGAGACTTGTCCGACCCTGATTCTGCACTGGAGCACCCGGCAGCAGTAGCACTGGACGTCGCACAGTTGCTTTCGGAAGCCGATCTGTCTGGGGCGGCACATCGGCTAAGCAAGCTCATCGCTGTACCCGGTTGCGAAAGACCGATTCGTTGGTTGCGAGCCTGCTTTATGGCCGCATCAATGGAGTCCCGCCAAGACTCAATCGCGGAGTTGCTCGAACTCGAACAGCTGGACACCGATCCAGAGGTACGCTGCGCATTGCTCGAGCGCGCCGTGGAGCAAGGTGACAACCTGTTGACGAGACGGCTCCTACAAGACGTCGAATCGAACATTGCTACCTCAGCGAGTGCAGTCGATGATTTGATATTGTCCGTCCTTGCGTCGGCATCGCCAGAGTTAGTGCGGGAGCTGTGCGAAAAGGTTGCAGGGATGGAAACCTTTGCGCCCTTAGCCACGGCAGCTATGCGCTTAACTGATCCAAATTCCGACGAAAGTCCCGGAGCGGAAAATCAAACACGATTCGAGCTTGCGATGGCTCGTTGGATATCCCGCGCGTCACCGTCAGTTGGTTTCTCATTGCCGCCCGCCGCGCCGTTGGAGCAGGAATCCGACGACATCGGCGCGCTCAGCTATGCATTCGAACTCGAAGAAGCCAGGGCCCGGCTGGACTGGTCGGGAGTGGCGCGACTGATTCAAATCGCTAGTGATAGCTCGGGGCCCTGGCTTTCAGGGGATCGAGAAACGCTGGCCGCCCTGCTCTATGAGGCCGGAGGTGAGGAACAACTCGCACATCACGCCTGGCAACAGGTTCGAACTGCGCGAAACTCGCGAGAAGTAGCGATACGGGCCAGTTTGGAAGGCTCAGCGAATGATGAAAAACGGTCAATTCTGGAGGAAACTGCAGAAAGCCTGGATGTCCAGGATGAACGTGCACCCTATTTAATGTTGGAAGCCGCGATGCTCGCGATGGGCTCGGAGCAAACTGATATTCAGCGACTGCTCGAACATGCGCATGCGATAAGTCCGGATCTTATACTTCCGATGACAATGGGAGAGGACTTGGCACGAAATATGGGTAATACGGAGGCCGCCCTCGACTGGCTCAACAAACGCTCTGCGTCCACAGATGATGCTGTAGAATCCGCCCTGATTGCGGCGCAAGAAGCAATCATTCTAATGTCGAAGGATGCGATGTCAGCGGAATTAAGCGTACTTCGTGCAATTGAATACATTCCAACCGACACGACTCTTCACGAACTCCGAAACCATTTGGCGCCAGCTTCAAGCCTCACTGAATCGCAATCTCAGGCTACTGACGAACTGCCAGACCAACAAAAACTTGAAATCTTGTGTCAGCACGCGGCACGTGCAGCTTGGTTTGGCGATTGGCGCGTCGCCAATGACACTGCCATCAGATTGGCACAGGCCGAAGCTCCCACGGTAGGCATACTTTGGGCCGAACAGGCTGCGATAGGCGGGAATCACTATCCTAAATTGTTCGAAAAGTTGTTTTCTTTGGCTCGCGCTGAGTCTGATCCAGTCGTTCAAAGAGAATATTACGAACGTCTTGCGCGAATTGACCCCAATGCTGGCCAAGAAGGCAGCGTCGATCTGTGGCAAAATGCGATTATTGAACGAACGCCGGGTCACCTTCCCGCGCTGCGTGGACTCGAGCGATCCATAGTTCGACGCGGGCGCTGGCTCGATTTGGCGAGTATTTCCGAAAAACTAATGCAAGAACTCGATCGGAATGAAGCACTCGGATATTCCTGGCTAACATCGACTTTACATACCTATGCGGGGAACTGGGCCACTGGTGAACGGTTCGTTGATTGGGCAGCACGACAGGAACCGGCTCCGCTATGGTCGCTGCGCCGCCAACTCACGCACGCACTTGCCAAAAGTGATTGGGCGACGGCACACGCCATCGAGTGCAGGCTAGCTGAACGTGCCAGCTATGCTGGCGACGCGACCGCACTGACGGTGCGCAGCGCTGAGAGTGCCGCGCGGCTGGAACAATGGGACACGGCGTTTGCGCGGCTCAAGAGCGCACTCGATCTTACTCCGGACCACGTTGTGGCGTTGTCATTGTGGGCTTCCTGGCAGTTACAGCGCGGCGACAGCGCGGCATCTGCAGATGGCTTTGAACAGTTGGCACAGGCCTGTGCCGATCGAAGCCACCGGGAAGCGGCCCTGTCCCGTGCGGCCGAGTTGTGGCTATCGATCGGCGATGAATCGCGCGCGGAGTTCGCGTTTGAGCAACTGCTGTCGATTAATCCTCACAACATTGCGGCTTTGGCACGCCTTTCCGAGTTGTACAAGAGCTCAAGTTCCCATGATCGTCTGGCCGCACTCTTGGAGCGACAACTTGAACACACGCAAGATCCAGTTGAGCGCACGGGTCTTCATGTCCAGCGAGCGCGATGCCTATTGGCGTTGGGGCTCACGATTGCCGCTGACAAAGCCCTCGAACCGGCGTTGCACGCTTTTCCTGATGACACATCGGCCTTGGAAGTGAAAGCGGAAATTGCCCTGGCGGTCGATGACTTGCTGGAGGCGGAGTTTACTTATACGCGATTACTAAAAATTGAAACTGATACTACCAAACAGGCGCAGCTTTATAGGAAGCTTGGCCTGCTTTACGAGCGATCCGAGGCCAAGTTGGATGCGGCACAGTCCGCATTCCATCGACTCCTCGAAATATTGCCCGCAGATCCGGACGCACTCTCGGCATTGGTACGTCTGTCTTTGGCTCGCGGAGACACGGCAGAAGCAATTCGACTGCAAAATCTGTTGGTCGACGCGGCAATCGAATCGCTGGACCAGCGTCAACGGCTGATTGAACTTGCTCGAATCTACGAGTCGGCCGCACTTGATCGCCGCCGAGCCGAGGAAATCTTGGAGAAAGCACGGCGCAAGTGGCAAAATGATAGCGTCATTCTAAGAGCGCTTGCAGAGTTTTATCAAAGGGTGGCCGATGGCGCCGCTCTGCAGGTTCTACTCGATCGTTCCGCTACCGAAGCTCGTCGTGCACTGCACACGGGACGGTTTGAAATTGCGTTCTTCGAGGTATTGGCGACTGTCGCGAGTCTGCGAGACCAGCCGGATTACGCCCATGTCGCCGGCGCAGTCGTTTCGGCATTGCAGGGCACTCCAACGGCTTTGCCTGGCGTTGGCCCACCCTCTGAAAGCAGCCGCTTCGACGAAATTCTAGCACCCGAAGTGCTGAACTTGCCGCTCCGCGCTATGCTTCAACGCACCGGTTGGGTGTTGGATGCAGCATTGCCCGTCGACCTATCTGCGCTTCAAGTGGCCGCACTAGCTGACGTTAACTCAGGACTTTACGAGCACACCCAGGACCTCGCCAACCGTTTTGATTTAGTCGGACTTATGATTTGGGTCTCAAATGTGATTGGACAGACGTGCATCCCGGTCCAATCCCGCCCCCCTGTGTTGGTGCTGGGCCAGCCTTTGCTCGAGTCTAAGAATGCTTTGGTGCGTGATTTCTTACTCATTCGAGCTATGAAAGCGTTGCAGACTCATACCGCCTGTTTGGCGCGCGCGGCACCTGTCGATCTCTGGCCCTTGCTAGCAGCCTACCTAGGACTATTCCTGCCGAATTGGTTGCCCACGGGCGTTGACACGAAGCGGATAGAAGACAACAAACAGAACATGCTGGGCGTACTGGCCAACGCATACACGCACGACATGGCGGCGCTTGCGCAAGACGTCGTTCTGGCCTTGGGTAATCGAGCCAGTCAGTTGGGGGAGGCTGTCAATGAGTGGGGATCGCGCACCGCTTTATTGGCACTGGGGGACCCTTCAGTGGCTCTCGATGCACTGGCGCTCACGACGGGCAGTGGCCCCTTGCCCGCCGACAGTGCCGTGGAAAGGGTCAAATGGGTAATACGTCATACGGAAGCCAGAAACGTGGCCATTTTCTCCGTATCCGAAGCATACATGCAACTTCGCGCGCAGTTACTTCGGGTTTGACTTGATCCAATCATGCCAACTGGCACCGAAATCTTCCGACGTTAGTGCAAGGGTTGGGGAATTGCCAGACACTGCTTCTTGCGTAATAAGCAGCGTGCCGCCGACAGCTAGCAGCTGGGCAGGATGATACTTACTAGTCGAGTTCAACGGCGAATCATCATGGTCCAGTGCAACAGTAAATGGTGTGTAGGATCGGCCGTCGTCCCGGGTTGATGCAACGCGGACGACCGAACCTTGAGTTACCGCAATGACGGTGGTCCCGCGCAGCCTGGCCACGTCGATTCCATCTGCGGGGATCCCGTTGAGATCGGGAGGTGGTGCTAAGATTCTGCAGTCCTTTTCTGACGGACATAGCCAAAGAATCCACTCGCTATTTTGAACTTCCGTGATCGCTACGGCAGCGCTCTCGTCGCAGCCAAGGTTCTTTATCCGATGATTGGGCCCGCCAAACGTTGACTGTCCGATTTTGAGATCGTGGTCAAAGTAGACTAGAGTCGGGATTTTGTCGGATCCACGGAATTCCAAACCAAACGCGCGTTCACTGCCGTCGCTCGTGCATCGGTCGCTGGTCCCCTGCAACGCCGATTGCCAAGGTGACGTTGGCGTCCATTTTCTTCCCCCGTCGCGCGAACGCACAGCACGTGTATCGCGTCCGTGTGTCGTCACAACAAACCAGCCCCGATCGGTGACACGCCTGGCGCGCAGCGTGCTGCCGAAGAGTTGCAAGCCTTGTAAGGTCCCCGGATGCGGCGTAGAACTGGGATGAACCGCCTCTTTTGCGCCGAGATTGGGCTTGACGAGCAATGCGTAACCTGACCGCGAGAAGGGCCAAGCAGTGCCGGCTAATACGGAAAGGTCCGGCATAGATCGGCTTAGCTGCGGTAAATCTACGGATCGATTCGGAATGCCCCATTCAACAAACTCTTTTGCCGGTGACTCGTGTTTTTCGGAGAAACTGTGCAGACCGGTAAGACGCAAAGCGATGTCGGCACAATTGGCAAAAACTGGCTCGGTTGCGGATGCAGCAACAAGCCGGCGACGGACCAATTGCCAGAATTCCTGCGGCTGATCTCGCAGCAACACCGCCCCAGTTGGACCTGCCATACAGAGGCCGTAGTCGGCAAAAAGCGCTGCAGTGTCGTGCAGTTGCCACGCTGCACGAGCCCTGGGCAGCACCCAGAGGGCGCCGAGCACAGCGAGCCCGACCCCGAGCAGATGGCGGAGCCGGAACGACCGGGGCAAAACTGCTGGATTTACAGACGCGCGAGCTAGTGTCACGCCATTGAACTAAACGACATACTGCAGAAAGGCTAAAAAGTCGCCTATTCTTGCCCCGTTCGCAGGCGCTTCCGGCGACGCCTGGCCGCCTCGCTCATCTTCTTTCGCCGCTTAACGCTCGGCTTCAGGTAGTGCCGCCGACGCTTGAGTTCGCGCAGAATGCCCTCCGCAGCCATCTTGCGCTTCAAATGTTTGATTGCCCGCTCGATGCCCTTGTCGCCGACTTGGACCTCGAGAGATTTACATAAAACGGTTTCGGTGGGATTAGACAAGGGGCGCCTTCTATCCCCCATCAAGCTGAATTCTGCAAGTCAAAAATGGGGGCAGCTGGGGAACTATTGGGGCTTTTATGGGGGTTTGACGGCACGTAGACGCGCCTAAACACCGCCGCACTTATCGGCCGTTCGCATCTGGTGAAGTTGGACGCGCTGACCGCGTCGAATCGTCTTTGTTCCGATTGATCAAGCGCTCTTTCAGTTCCCACGCCAGCATGCAACTGTTGGCTTGGCGGGATCGTGATGCGGACGTCTCAGGATCCAATTGGGTTGGGCGGCCCGCGGAAACCAGGCGCCCTTCAGCCGTTCCGCGCCAACGAACAATCGGTTGCCCGGTCAGTAAGTTCCAGATACCGACTCGAGCAGCATGGGGCAGCCTCTGGATTCGCGCTTCGGGACTCTCCCCTGGCAGTGTTCCGTTGGCCTGCGCCACAGTCGCTGCGGGTGGCTCGTCCAGCACGACAGTCGCGTATTTTGCCCGCTGCAGTAGTTCGATGGCGACAGGTACGTCTACTCTCGTCACCTGTTCCAGATCGCGTTCTTGAACACGAACTTCAAGATCGCTCGTTGCGCCGTAGAGTTGATTTGTCCAATCACTCGTAAGCACGCGAAGCGCCCGATAAGCCAGCCTCATATTGTAGGGACGCGGTGGCCTAACACAGACTTCCCAATCGTTGCAGAGCAGCCCCGATGCGCAGTCCGCGTTTCGCAGACATTTTGGACCTTCGGTTGCACTTGAAGCGGCGTCGCCAACAAAGAAGCAAGAAGTAAAACCGTCGTGCAGGGACGAGGTTGCGGCCCGACCTATTTTGACTTTGTCGGTGGCGTCCTCTTGTCGAAGTCGGAAGTACACACCGGGCTCGTGACTGATCGACTCCCAAGATGCGCCCGCTCCAATTTCATCCCCTCGCAAGGGCCCAGCCAGATCACGACACCAATTTTCGACGCGATCCACGAAGGGCACTATTCGCGGCCCCAGCGTCTTTGACACGGCCCGCTGTTTAGCCATTACTGCGCTTTTTTGGCTTTCAAGTTGCACCGCTGCAACTCGCCAGTAGGTCACGCCAAAGGCGGCCATGCCCAGGCCAGTCCACAGCCAAAATTGGGGTGGCATGGCGCGCAGTCGCACCTTGCCCAGCGCAAATGCACGTCGCCGCTCAACTCTAGCCTCGTTCAGCGAGGGAAGTCCACGTTCATGCTGGCGGTTGCGGCGAGCCAAAACTCACGTTCCTTACCAAAACAGCGGCGCCGGCGCACAACCTTACGTTGGCACCGGCGTTGCGTACAGGAACAGCCACAATTGGCTAGTTGCCTTTGCCCAGTCGACCTACCATAAAGCTAATGCTCGGGTATCCCGCCATGGCGGCTGTTTGGAATACGCTCTTTACGACAAGCGCCGTTACCCGACGATCAACCTGAAGCACGGCGACACCTGGAAAATCTTTCCCGGGGTTGACCTGTTTCCACAGCTCACGTTTGTTCTTCAACATGCTGAATAGCTCGTCGATGCGCTGCATGCGATTCGCATCTTCAATAGTCCGAGTACTGCCAGCGGCCGTACCATCCACCAGAATCTGAGTTCCGGTGATGGCAACCATCGGTGCCGCTACCATGTCGATAACATTCTCCGCCTTTGGCAACCTCACATTCTTGTCTATCGGCAATTCGCCCGACGCGGAAAAACTTGCGAGCAGGAAGAGCACGATACAGAGCAAGAAGTCGATGAATGGGATGAGCGGTATTTCTTGATTTACAGACCGCTGCCCACCGCCCACCGCCTTATTTACGACAAAGTCCAACGGTACGTTATGAATCAACCGCCGTCCCGGGACCGATATCGCCTGATGAAAACGGGATAGTGCCTTTTGTCCAGACATAGTGCTCTACCTAAACTCTCGGATGCTTCAGTTGACCGCAAATGTGAGGTTGAAAGCCGGAAGTTTTTCCGTCTTGGCGCCTAACATAAATTCACGTTGGGGCGCATATACGGCGTCGATTACAGCAATTACGTCAGAAAAGGGCGTGCTGTTGTCCGTGTGGAGTACGGCGCGATCAAATTTCTTGTCGTTGGCCGCTCGATGATTGCCGTTGTTTTTCCACTCAGAGGTGACCTTCTCAGCCAAGGCAGGAAAGGTGATATCGCCCTCGGTCCCCATGTTTACGGGCTTTCGTTCAACGTCAATCGTGTTGACCACGGTGGCGCCTTCCTTCCAGACCAACTGGAACTTGTGTTCGCCACGCATTTCAACGTGAAGTTCTTTCTCTGGCTTGATTTCGTCCGGCTCGTCCGGTCGCGGCGGCCCTGGAACCTTTGCGTCCGCATTGATTCGCGCCATTTGCGACCATACTGCCGTCACGAGCAGAAACGCCACCAGGCAAAGCAGGAAGTCGATGAACGGGATCAACGGGATCTCGTGATTCAAATTGCGCTTACCGCCGTGTCCGCCTACGTCGATACCGGCCATAGTTGCTCCTCTACGTCAATTCTGGTCTCGGCTCAGACCGAGCCGGCGGGCGCGCTGTCCATTCGGATTCGCGCGTCCCGCCACATCCACATAAAATCACAAAACTCCCAGGCTTTCGATGAAAAGCTTGGACTTTACTCGATGCCCTGAAGGTTCACCTTCTGACGGTTTGCCACCACCAGATTTAGAACCTGTACCGATGCTTCATTGATGTCGTCCTCGAGTGCCTGCGTCTTTCCATTTAGAACCGCAAAGCCCATGAGGGCGGTAATGGCCGAAAGCAAACCAAAGGCCGTGCAGTTCATGGCTTCCGCAATTCCTTCAGCCAGGATTCTCGCCTTTTGACTCGGATCCACCGATTCGCCACCGACGGCGCCAAATGCCTTGATCAAACCCACGATGGTACCAAATAGGCCTGAAAGCATGGCCAAATTGGCGTACAGGGCCAAGTAACCGGTACGCCGATTGATCTTGGGCATCTCTTTTAGAGCGCCCTCATCCATCGCGGCCTGGACTTCTTCATCCGGGCGATTAACCTTTACAAGGCCCGCTTGAACGATACGAGCCAAGGGGGCGTTTGCTGCAGAGCACATTTTAACGGCCTTGGCGACGTCACCGGCCAAGATGCATTTCTGCATCGTCGCCAAGAAGACATCCTTGTTAATCGATGAGCCGTACAGATAGACGGCGCGATCTGCAATAATGGCGATTGCACAAATCATCCAAAACAGGATGATGTACATCGCCCAACCGCCCGCCTGAAAGTGATGCCACATACTAGACATGCTGCTTACCTTCCGTGCTCCCGCTCGCCATTTAGCGACAGCCCACGTGCCGGGGACGCGCCTTGAACGAGTCGGTTTTATGATGTTGCTCAGTTGCCCCTAGCCCAGGAGGGGCTCAATTCGGAGCTGTCGCATCTTGCTGAAATCTGCGCTCCTCAGTCAAGAGACTTTGAACACAAATACTATATTCGCACAAAACAGGAATTTTCTAATCTCTAGGATATTCAGCCCCTTAGACGGTCGGCCCGTGCGACGAGTTAGCTGAACACTGGGCTTGAGAGAGTACGGGGTGCAATCCTTGTGTCGATTCTCGCGATTATTTCTCGGTAAATTTGCAGATACGGCCCAGTCACTGGTCTTCGTTGTGCCATGACCGCCCGTAATCCTCAGATCGGCTAGACGACTGATTTAAAGGCTCAAATTTGCCTAAGAACCCATGCGATACAGCGATCGGGTGGTATAGACCCCATGAGCCAACGCTAAGTTGCCGCTAAGTGGTCAACGGCAATCGTCGCCCGGTTCGAGGGGTGGTGCCGCAGCGTGCAGTAGTCTGGGCGCAGTATGTCGGCCCCGATGCCGATTTTAATTAAAGCAACTTGGGGCTCTGAAGAAGCTCTGCTTGCGTTCGTAATTGTCCCGCGGCTATAGTCGCGCCTGCTTTACCGCGCAAATGCGCGGAGCAAGCCTCAACGCCTTGATGGCAGCACGAAAGGGACAGGGGAATGCAGCTTCTGCTTCTCGCAGCCGAAGGAACTAGCCGGTCAGCCCAACTCATTTCGGCCTTCAAACACAATCCGACCTTTATTGTATTGAATCTCATTACGTCGGCGGTGGTGTTCACGATAGTCGCGGAACGGTTCGTGTTCCAAATGACGCGGTACCGGGTCAATTCCAAAGAGTTTTTCGCCCAAGTCAAAAAGCTGGTCACGGCTGGCAACATTGATCGGGCAATCAAGCTATGTGAGGCCAGTGACTACCCCGTACTACAACTTGTTCGGGCAGGGCTCACGCACGCTAATAAATCGCCGGATGAAATCGACGCTTCATTGAGCGAGAAATTGTCTGAACTGAAACCGCAGGTGGAAAAGCGCGTGGGAACACTTTGGTCCCTTGCCAACATATCGACCTTGATTGGACTACTGGGTACGGTCAGCGGCCTCATCTCAACATTTGCTGCCATTGCCGCCCCGGGGCTTTCTCAATCGGACAAGCAGGCCATGTTGTCAAACGGCATTGCTGAGGCCATGTACAATACAGCTCTAGGTCTGGGCATCGCGGTAATTTGCATGATAACTCATATTATTTTGCAGACACGTTCGAAGGCCATTCAACATGATCTCGAAACGGTGATGGAGCGGACATTTAACCTGTTGACGTTGCAGAAGGTTTCGGGACAGCACTAAATTATGTTTGGTTTTCGGGGCCCCGGCCCCGAAAACGGCGTTCTGATGAACTCTAATTACTTGTTTCGCATTTTGGGCCCCGGCCCTTAACTAGTTTGGTTTTCGGGGCCCCGGCCCCGAAAACGGCGTTCTGATGAACTCTAATCCTCTCCAATATTTGTTTGGTTTTCGGGGCCCCGGCCCTGAGAGCGGCGTTCTAAAAAACGTTGCTCAACTGCTATGACTCTGCCGCGTAAAAAACGATAATCGACGACAGGCCTGCCACATGGAACAGAGCACTTCGCTTAGCGCTGCCCAAAGAGCCAAAATCCGTCGCCTTGTTGCTCCCCGAGAAATTTCTCCTGACGAGGAAGGGGGCGAACTTAATATCATTCCCTTTCTCGACATCATTACGAACATTCTCATCTTCGTACTAGCCACGATCGCAGTTACGTTCACTGCCACCATCAATACGACGCCCCCTTCGAGTGGTGGAAAAGGTGTGCGAAAAGACATCCAGAGCATGGCGCTTAATTTGACCATTTTGATCGTCAATGATGGTTTTTCAATCAAAGCCGCAGGGGGCAACGTAGCTCCGGGCTGCACAGGGCCAGGGGTTGGAATTGCAATTCCCAAAAGGGGCGGGCAGTATGATTACGAAGCGCTCAACGCCTGCGGGTCGAAGTTAAAATCTGCTTCTCCTGACTTTGCGGACGAAAATCAGTTCTACGTGACGGCGAATCCGGGTACGGATTATCAGACCATCGTAAGTGTCATCGACGCATTGCGTGTCGATATGCGCGACAAAAGCAAGACATTGTTCACGGATGTTGCCTTCAAGGTGCCCCTATGAGTTCAACAACTCCAGGTTCGCCGGCTTCCGCTCCAATTCCTAAATTTAAAGCGGAGTTGCGCAAGGCTGTACGTCGCAACGCAGCCGAACACGAGGTGAATTTTCTAAATATCACCGCGATGCTCGACATCATGACTATTATTCTGGTGTTCTTGCTCAAGAGTTTAGGTGAATCCAGCGCCTCGGTGCCTCAAAACGATGACCTACGGTTGCCTAAGTCAATCGTTCAATCGCAGCCGAGCGAAGAAGGCGTGGTTGTAACCGTCTCAAAGTCCCAAATATTAGTAGGGGACAAGAAAGTGCTGGATTTGCCCGGTCGTGAGTCGTTAGCCCAGACGGGCGTGGGCGCTCAGGAAAAGCGTAGCGGGCCAAACGACGTATATATAGTCAAACTTGGGAATGCTTTGCAGGCTGCGCGCAAGACCGACCGCCGCGTGCGAGAAGCCAAGGGACTCGATGCCTCCACTTCGGAGGCAATTATTGTCGCCGACGCTACCTCACCGTACCGGCTGTTAATTGAAGTATTATTTACGCTCGGTCAAAATGAGTTCGGCAAGTACCACATGATGGTAATGCAGGGTAAGGAGATACCTCGCTAGATCTGCGACAGGACGCAGCAGAATTGCCCGGCGCATATTCGCGTCCTATCGGGCACCAAAGCCAGGGCAAGGCCTGCACCTCCCTGGCTCAAGTAGTTGGTATTATTGGTGATATGAGCATGTGCCAGTCATTGGCAATGCCGCTCCGCAGGGCATGGGCACTTGCCTGTGGCCAGGGTCGTGCTAGGCGAAGCTTGTCTTTGGGTTTTCGCCCTTGAGACGGTGCCAAAGCCGGGGGAACGAGCGGTCAGTAATGGCCGGCAATCCTCGGAAACGGTTCTCAAGGGCAAAGTCGCAGTCGCCATTTTCGGGTGTCATGGATGACCTCCGGGAAGAGGGCGATAGGAATGTTTCATTGGCGGACACGTGATAGCGATCGGTCTCACATCAGCGATCTATCTTGCAAGCCTGCTGCTTTCAGGTCTGATGTATTGGTTTGTTCGTGCGCGCTATGCGAGCGGGTTTGGTGACGCTCGCAGAACACTACTGGCCATGTACCGCGCGACGGATGCCGGACTCTTCCGGAGTGTGCGCTCTACACTGGGAATAATTTGCCTGTCGGTGGCAATCTGGGCGGCTGCTCGTTTGCTAATTACGCCTGCGACGCTTGGCAGGCATAGCGTTTACTCCGGAGGTTATTCACTTATTGCGTCTCTATTAGGAGCAGCAGCGGCAACTCTTGCCGCACACCTTACTGTACGTTGGGCAAAATCTGCGGCACTTCGTACGGTAACGGCCGCGCTATTTGACCTCAACCGGCTTCTGATTACCGTGCTCCGTTCGTCGTTGATGCTAGCACTGTTGATCGAGATTTTCGGCTTTGCATTTTGTGTTGGGGTATTCGCCCTATGTTGGGCACTTCAATCGACCGCATTGAGCGTGGGTGATTCCAATGCGACCGCACTGCTCAAGACGATTCAAATACTTTCGAGTTTTTCGATTGGTGCCCTCTTGGCTTCGTTCGCGCTGCAAACCAGTGGCACGACGTATCGACTCGCAGCTCAGGTTGGCACCCGAGTGGCTTCTTTGGACGCCAATCTTGCCGAAATCGACCCGCGTAATCCGTCAGCAATTGCCGAGGCAGCTGGGGTACAGCTGGGCCAACTGGTACCCCATGTATTGGATGCCTTTTGTTCATCCCTGTGCGCAAATGCGCTAATAGCAGTTATACTATGGCGTATTGTTGGCACCGAGCGTCTTTCAACAGAGCATACGTATCTGCTCATTCCCGTCGTGATGCGGGCCTTCGGTTCACTTGCAACCGTATTTGGTGCCGGGGCGGCAAGGACGTTGGAATCGCTTAGCCCTGTGTCTGCACTGGTTCGATCCCAGACAGTATTTATCGTAATTGCGATCGGCGCAATTTGTGGTTCCTGCATTTGGCTAATGCCAAACAACAGTCTCCAATTGTCAGTCTGTGGAATCTTTGGTGTGATGTTCCCATTCTTGCTGAGCCATTGGCAATGTTGGTTGGTAAAACGCCAAATCCACACCAAGAAGAATTCACGTCAAATCCTCGATAGTCCCTGGAATGAAGGCATTTTCACAGGCATGGCCGGAGTAGTGGTCCCGCTGCTGCTGCTAGTTGCCTTACTAACTGGGGTATCTCACGTTGGAGCTTCAATCCATTTAGTCAACGGTCGCATCATTGCACTTATGGTGTGCCTCTTGGGAATGAACATAATCGTCCCATTCTCCGTCACGCTGACATCTGCGTTTCCATTAGTCGTTCTCGCTCGACGCGCCGCGTGTCTCGTTGATAGTCGTCGGGCCGATGACGCCCAACGAAGGCTCGCCCGTTTGGAAGAAGCGGCGCGCAATGCGGCATCTTCGGCCGCGTCGGTTCAAACACATTGCGGGATTGGGCTACCATTGCTGGCCGCTTTTGCGATTGGTACACTCGCGAAAGATCCAGGTTCCGGAATATTCGGAGCGGAGGCGCTCTCTGCTGTGTCACTTTGCATGATTGCCTTTGTTGTGCCACTGTCCTTCGGCCTGCAGGCGTCGACTCGGGCAAACAATGCCATAGCGAGCGAGATCCGCCGCCAATTGGGGGGATTTCCCAAGGAATTGGGCATCACGAGACTTCCACTTGAGTTCACACCGAGCTACCGAAGTTGCGTCGATATTGCAGCGCGTGAGGCCACGAAACATTTGTCGATCCCAACTGCAATCATTGTTGTTCCAACGCTTGCACTGGGCCTTGCATTGTGCTGGTTGTCGAAAAGTCCTGGCCAGGTGGGGCAAGCCCTGGCATTGTATTTGGGTCTGGTCGCCATTTCGGCATTTGCCTCGGGTTTCATATTTGAGGTCGCGTATGACTTCGCCAGGATCGTGTCGGCGCGGTCGGCTCGGACCTCACCATCGCAGAGCCTTGCTCCTGACAACTCTGCCGTGCACCACCTCGCACTTCACGGCACACCCGCCGTAAGAATTCTGGCTAAGATCTCAGTAATTGCTGCACTAACATTCGTTCCGTACATGTTCTGAACACCCCAATTTCCGAGGCAAAACGTTGTCGTCCTCATTGGCTGACGCCCTTTCCACACTTTCCGACCGCGGACTCCGAAGACTCCTCGGCGCACGTACATTTTTGCGCGGACTCGACTACGAAAAGCGGAGAGTTGTTGAGCAGGTTTCAGTTGATACAGACTCTGCCAGCGGTAAAGTGAAAGGTTCGGACCCTGATCCGTACGAAGTCACGATGCGCTTGGGCGGCGAAGGAATCACTTCGCATTGTACCTGTCCAGCCTTTCAAAAGACGAACCAACACTGCAAGCACGTAGCAGCTCTGCTAATTACGGTACGTAATCAGGCGCGTGCCCGGTTGCCGCGTCGCGATCCCGCACCCCCGCAAGCTCCCGCTCCAATTACGAATCAAGTCGCCGCCAACGATCAGAAGAACCCGCGTCGCCGTGATCGTCGGCGACGCCCCCAACCCACTGCACCGACGGCGCCGGTGGGTATTCCACAGCCAGCCATTCCCGACAGCACGATTCGGCACACGGGCATTGGGGCCTGGTTGCCTCCTCCGGGTGCCATGAAGACCTTGCACCTGGAATTTCGAGTTCACGTGCGTGCAGGGGCGTTGACCGTGACGGTCTTGGACACCGATGCGCGGCTGCCCTTGCTCCCCAGCGTGGCACTCGGATGGCAAGCACTAAGCCCCACCCCCGATCGGGATGCACTGCGGGTCCTTGCCCGATTCGAGAGTGGAAATCCAAGGCATCCCGCTGTGGATATTCGGGGTGAAGATACCGCCGAGCTGCTACCACTGCTGCGAGAGCGACGCGTGCTCTTAGAACCTGCATTGATGCAGCTTCGCTTTGCGGATGACGTGCTGCGACCTCGGATTGAACTTGAAATGGTGGGTGGTGATACGCTCGTCGCCAAGCTTACCTTTGAACGTCCGGGCAACGGACGTCGATTTTCATTGGCTAACGGAGGGTGGTTTGAAGGGGCACCCGGATGGCACATTGACACGAGCGAGGGGATCGCGAGACCTATCGATCGGCGGGTGTCGCCCGCCGCCCTAAGGCGATTTTTGCGGAGCCCCACGATAGCGGAATCGACCAATGAATTAGTAACGCTAATTACTTCCGGAGTGCCGCGAGTTGCCAGCGAAATTGGAGCCGAGTTGCCCGACCTTTCCCAAGTGGCGCAGGTCGTCGACTTGCAGCCCAAATTCGTGTTGCGCGCCGGCGGAAGTTTGACGGAGGCTAATGCGACATTGCGCGCACTCTACGGCGACACTGAGATTGAAGTTCGTGCCGATGGCATTTCGCCCCCTATACTGGTATTTCCGCCGACAGAGGGACAAAAACTAGCTCGCTGCATCCGATGCGACATCGTTGCCCAACAATTGGCGGTCCAAGTGCTGCTGGAAGCAGGGCTCTTTCCGAATGAAACAGGCGAGGCCTTCGTCGTCAGCGGCGAACGCGCTATACGCTTCTGGTCGGAAGGAATTCCACAAATCCCCAAGGGTTGGCGCTTATACATTCCTGAGGAATTTGTGGGGACGCAAGTACGCAATCAGGCGGTAATGATGCAGGCGCGTGTGTCGAGTGGTGTTGACTGGCTAAGCGTCAAATTCGTTTGGGAGGCGGGAGGAGTAGGAGTCGAGCGCACGGAACTTGAGCGTTGTCTGCGTGAAGGGAAGAAATATGTTCGACTTTCCGATAATTCATTTGCGCCCTTCGATTCTGACCGCGTGCAGCAATTAATCGATCGCGAAGTCGAACTTATGGCCGCTTCGGGCAAGACAGGTAAGCTGCCCTTATCCCAAGTCGGCAGGGTTCAGGAGCTTCTGGAGCAGGCGGACGAAGGCGTCGTGTCAGCCGGGGCAAAACAGCTTTTTTCCCGCCTGTCGAGTATTGATTCCATCAAACCCGTAAAAAAGCCCAAGAACTTGAAGGCTATCCTGCGTCCGTATCAGGAACAGGGTCTTTCCTGGCTACGATTTATACATGAAATAGGCTCTGGTGGAGTCCTCGCAGACGATATGGGACTCGGCAAGACAATTCAGACTATTGCTCTTTTGTTGCTCCTTAAACAAGAATCCAAAGAACAACCTCTTTGTGCCCTAATTGTGGCGCCAACCAGTGTCGTCACCAATTGGCAACGAGAAATCGAACGATTTGCGCCCTCCCTCACAACAGCTCTCTGGCATGGCGCCGGTCGCAAAGAGAATCGTCGCGAATTGGACGAAGCCAATGTAATAATCACGAGCTACGCGCTGCTTCGTCGTGATATTGATCTTCTGCGCGATTTGCGGCTGGATTACGCGATTTTGGACGAGGCTCAGAATATCAAGAATCCAGCCAGCGCAACGGCGCATTCCGCTAAAGAATTGCCCGCGAATCGAAGACTCGCCCTGACGGGTACTCCTATTGAAAATCGGCTCAGTGAGATCTGGAGTATATTTGCCTTCGTGAGTCCTGGCTTACTTGGCCCGCTACCCAGATTCGAAGAACGATTTGGGCGCCCCATTGACCAAGGAGATTCCAAGTCCGCGGCACGGTTGCGGGCGATTATTCACCCTTTCATTTTGCGACGTACCAAATCGGAAGTCGCTCAGGATTTGCCGGCCAAGATTGAAGTCGATAAGATCATTGATTTGGCACCCGATCAAAGGGCCATCTATCTACAAGTCCTACGCGAAGTCAGGTCGCAAGTATTGGGGGAAGTCGACCGCCAAGGTGTTGCTAAGAGCCAACTTCACATTCTGGCCGGGCTGACTAAATTGCGGCAAGCGGCTTGCGATCCTCGATTGCTCGGGCTACCCCGAGAATTCGACCATGACGACAGTGGGAAGCTTGCAGCGCTTCGTGAATTAGTTGACGAAGTGGAGTCCGGCGGTCACAGAGTACTAATATTCAGCCAGTTCGTGTCAATGTTGCGCTACGTGCGCGAAGCGCTCGATGAAGATAAGATCAAGTACGAGTACTTAGATGGTAGCACTATTGATCGAATCGAACGCGTGGACCGATTTCAGTCAGACCCAACTTGCACAGCGTTCTTAATCAGTCTCAAGGCAGGCGGCTCAGGTCTCAATCTAACTGGTGCCGATACAGTTATTCATTTTGATCCCTGGTGGAACCCAGCGGTTGAAGACCAGGCATCGGACCGCGCTCACCGTATCGGTCAGAACAAGGTCGTTACTGTCTATCGACTCGTAGCGGCGGGCACGATTGAAGAGAAGATTCTTCAGCTAAAGCAAAAGAAGAAGGATCTCGTGGCAACAGTTCTCACAGAAGATTCGGGAGGCGCGAAGCGACTCACCCGGGAAGACGTGGACGATCTCTTTCGTCTGGACTGACGATCGCGCACCCGAAAGCTTACGGAGCGTGTCGCTCGGCATTCTTCCGATTCGCGGGCCAATGTGGACGCGCAACCGCTATGGATCCAGTGAATTGGCCGCGCGGCCTGAGCTGGAGACGATGCGAATTCGATTAATTATCCCAGTCAAAGCGGCAAGCGCACCTTGGCTTATCGCTTGGTTCAATGCGAGGATTAGTCACTGTAATGTGGAAGCTGTCGATTGAGGACGACCAAGGTGCAACAACCGTCGTCCAACTCGTGCGCAGCGAATACGCGCTTGGGCGCGGCGAGGAAAACACGGTTCGCCTGACGGAGCGCAACATTTCGCGTCGCCACTCGCGCCTCGTCAAACAGGGCGGCAGTTGGTTTCTTGTGGACGTTGGAAGCTACAATGGTTGTTTTGTCAACGGCATTCGGGCAGGCGAGTCCCACCCTGTCGGACCTCGTGATCTCATTCAAATAGGCGACTATCGTCTCGAGTTCATTACCGACGAAACACCCGTTCTCATTGGCAGCGATGAGCGTAATGACACGTTAAATTCGGGAATTCCCGCGCCTTTGCATGCGTCGACCAAGGATCGACTCGTGATGGTCGTGGGTCCAACGCCTGGGCGTGAGTATATACTGACCGAAGGGCGCCAAACATTGGGACGTGGCGATAGTTGCGATCTTCCAATTAACCATGCGTCCGTCAGTCGTGTTCATGCCGAAATCCACTTTTTGAAGGACAACCGGTATGAAATCATTGACAAGAAAAGCTCCAATGGCCTTCGAATAAATGGTGTTGAACTATTGCAGGGGCTGATTGAAGCCCGCGACGTGGTCGAGTTCGGCGATGTAGTATTGAGATTAATCCCCGCAGGTCAGCTCTATCGCCCAACGCCCGAAGAAACACAAAAGATCGCTGCATTATTGGGAGTTGGTGAGAATGCAGGGGCATTGAGTCATTCGATGCGTCTCAGGTTGGCCTGGTCCAGCATGTCCCGGTCAGTGCGTTTGGGTGTGTCAGTCCTCGGATGCTTGGTGGTTCTGATGTTCGCTGCGGTCGTAATGACCGGTCGAACCGGTCACGTCGCGGGAATATTGCGCGTGGGCGCAAGTCCAGCCAGCACTACTGATCGGCTACTACAAGACGCAAGGGAACTTGCGCAAGCAGGCAAGACTGAGGAGGCGCATGCCGAATTGCTGAGAATTCCAGCGGATTCCCCACAAAGACTCGACCCTGTCTTCAAGGAGATTGAAGCAAAATGGGTGGATGCTTTGTTCGAGCGAGCCGCGCGCGCGACCACCACCGAGGAAAAGCGCGCGATATTCGACACCATTGTAAAGGAACCAAACATGGACGCGGACAGGCGCAGCAAGGCCCAAAATAACCTGTCGACGCTGCACGACAATGTGCTCGCCGTGGATGAGCTACCCAAGTCCCAACCGGCCCGCACTATGACTACTGGCGCGATAGCCTCAAAACCGGTTGGAGCCGCAAACACAAATGCGTCTAATCTAACCGTAAATACTGGGAGAAGCGGCACTAATACCTCCGCGGCCTTGGCTGCCAACGGCGCTCGAAACTCCTCGTCTAGGGGCGTCAATCCCCTAACCGCCCCGACACCGCAAGCAGTCGAACCTGCGACGAGCAACGAACTCGCGCAAGTACAAGCCAAGAAAAATGCCCTGCGGGCGAAGCTGGCCGCAGGTACCGCCACCGATCAGGAGCGACGCTTGCTTCGGGCCTTGTGCCGTCAACTTAACGACACGAGTTGCTCGCGTTGACGCCGCCGTCAACCACACCTCCGGGTTCATTGCAACACCCCCTTTTATCCCGACCCGCAGTAGCGGTCCTGTTCATGGTGATATTCGCCGCTGCACTGCAACTCGTGCCAGGCTGGCGTCCCCTGCACCTAATCGGTAAACGGAGTACCTTTCGCCTAATCGGGCAACCGAACATCGAGCAGAAATTGCCAGTAGTGGGCGAAGCTGCCCTAGCAGAAGAGAGCAATACTCACGAGGAACGGACCTTAGTGCGACCGTTGCCAATGCCCGGCAAAGGGGGAGTAATTGCAGCAACTAGCCAAGCGGTGGACATTGGCGACTCCTATGACATGAAACCACCTCCGGTACATCTGGAAGATACTTCCAATCTGGGCATGCGTCATTTCTACGCAGCTCTTAGACAAACGTCAAATCGCCAAGGCCGGGCGATAACACGCATCATTCATTTTGGTGATTCACTCGTCGCGAGCGACTATGTATCGGGGACGCTTCGTCGCCTTTTTCAGAGGCAGTTTGGCGATGCCGGTCATGGGTTTACGCTCATCGCCAATGCCTGGCCCTCCTATTTTCACGAAGGAGTTTCACGCTACGCTACAAGTGGTTGGCTCGTTAGTCGAGTCGTGGGACCCTATACGAGTGACGGATGGTATGGCCTTGGCGGCGTGAGCTTTCGCGCACCACCGAATACGCTCGTTCGCATTGGAACGGCAAAACACGGGGAAATTGGCCGACTGGTTTCCCGATTCATGCTCGCGTATGTAGCTTTTCCGGGTGGGGGCAAGATGCGCGTGCGGATCGACGAAAAGACCGTAGGCGAACTTTCCACACAGAGCAATGATAAGCAATTCAAGACCGAAGAGTGGAATGTGCCCGAAGGACCTCACGACCTCGAGTTGCTCACCACCCAAGGAACCTCCCGATTATTTGGCGTCGTCCTCGAGCGTGACATACCTGGTGTGGTGCTGGATGCCATTGGTATACAGGGAGCTCGACTGAGATTCTTGGACCAACAGGACGATGAGCACTATGCAACTCAGCTTCGCTGGCGCAATCCCGATCTTGTGATCTACGAATTTGGCGCTAACGAAAGCGCCGATGGTCTCGCCTATTCGATGCGAGATTTTCATAGCACCATGAAAAATGTCCTATTGCAGCAAAGGAGCGCCGTTTCACAGTCGAGCTGCCTTGTTGTCGGAGCCATGGACCGGGCCGTTCGCAGCGGTGATACGCTCGCCAGTGCATCGTTTATCCCGTTGCTCGTTGCTGAGCAGCGGGCCGTCGCTCGCGAGGTGGGCTGTGCCTTTTTCGACACATATCAGGCGATGGGCGGCCTTGGGGCAATGCCACGCTGGGTCCAGCGAGGGCTGGGTCAGGCTGATTTGACACACCCAACCGCCGTCGGGGCAGATATCATCGGAACCTGGATCTACCGAGCGATTATTGAAAAAATGCGTTAGTTGGCGCAAGTCTTATGGTGAGTCGCCGCCGATGTACTCCGCCATGACCTGACCCAGTTTGCGATAACCGAGAGCTGAGAGGTGTATACGATCGGGTAATGCGAGCGCCTGCGGGGCGTGCAGCCAAGCGTCGAATCCCTGTGCGCCTCCCATCACTTGATAGGGGCTAAAGTAGGCGCAGCCTAGCTGGTCTGCCGCCTGACGTTCAATTTGATCAATCGCGGAGGCACGCTCTCCGGCGGCTTGTCCGCCTCTAGCAACATCGGTGGGTCCGGACAGCAAACATTCGCAGTCGGGCACCGCAGCACGAAGTCGATTAATTAGGCGTTCGATGTCGGTTAGGTAATGACTGGGGGCAACTGCGTCAAAGACTTCATTGGTGCCGTAAGCGAGCACGACAAGCGATGGATGACGCCACTTAACTAATGCTTTCCAACTTTCCTCGTTCCAGGCGAGAGGAGTGGCAAATCGCGCACCATTGATACCGAGCACGTCAATCACCAAACCGGGCAATTCATTTTCCGCGACCAAACCGAACAGCTCAGGATTCCCGGCAACTGCACGAATCTCCAAGGTTGCCGGTGCAGGTGCCGTAAACGTATAGATTTGCAATCCTTGTGGTAGAGCAAGACCCGTGTCTTTTGGTACGTCGATGGTCGTGCCGGCAACGACGATCGTCAAACGATCATGCTGCCGTTGATAACGAAAAAGTAATTGGCAGGTGATTCGGCCAGCTGCAGAATTTGTATCGAGCTTGATCGTTATTGCAAGAGC
>Ga0075520_1000016_pt1 | contig 45983 bp, 41 predicted proteins | sample NGEPerB_FD_75100 | JGI IMG/M metagenome (GOLD analysis project Ga0075520, IMG submission 75100) | Arctic peat soil microbial communities from the Barrow Environmental Observatory site, Barrow, Alaska, USA - NGEE PermafrostAB12-B | ecosystem: Environmental > Terrestrial > Soil > Wetlands > Peat ... | reverse complement strand
GGCGCTCTCGCGATCGACCTCTCGGGCGTCCGCAACGGCCAGCCGCTCGTCGTGCCTTCGGAGGAACGCGACCCGCGGCCGCTCCCCTCAGGCTCCCTGTTCCTCACGCCACATCCCGTAGCCTTCTTGCTCGCCGAGGTCGTGCGGACCGTCGACGCGGTCGTGCCCGTCGTCGGCATCACGGCCGCCGTGGACCGCCCCGTGAGCGAGCTCGGCAAGGCGGCGCTGGACGAGCTCTTCCAGCAGGCCCTCGCGCTCGCCACGTTCCGGCCCGTGCCGAAAGAGGTTCTCGGCACGCAGGTCGCGTTCAACTCTCATGCGCCGGCCGATTCCCGCGCCTTCGAGGCGCGCGTCGCGGAGGACACGATGGCGCTCCTCGCCCGGGAGATTCCGCTCACGATCCTCTCGGCGCGCGCCGGGGTGTTTCACGGGCACCTCCTCCGCGTCGAGCTGCGGCTCGGCGCAGACGCTCCCCCTTCGGGCGACGTCCTCGCCCGCTTCCGCGAACAGAAGCAGGCCTTCGAGATCGTCGACCCCGAGAACCTGTTGGGCCCCGCGGAGTCGGCCGGACGCGACGAGACGCTCCTCCTGCGAGGCGAGGCGGAGGGCCGGCGCGTGACGCTTACGCTCGCGGCCGACCACCTGAGGCGCGCGGGGGCGCTCCTCGCCGTGCGCCTCGCCGAGCAGGCCGCCCGGGAACGCGGCTGGCTGGAGAGAGCGGGCGACTCCGCCTGACGCGCCCTGGTCAGCGATTGCGGCCGCGACGCCTCGACTTCGGGGACGATGTCGCCGCGGCCGTGGGCGCCGCCAGGCGCGCTTCGATTTCCGGCCCGCTCGTCACCTTCCCGTCCGGCAGCGTCAGGTGCCAGCTCAGGAACACGCGCGGACGCGTTCCGGCCACCCGGATCGGGCCCGAATCGTTCGTCTCACCGGGAGCGAAGATGTTCTCGAACAGCCGGCAGACGACCGCGCGGCTCGAGCTCGTGAGCTTGTAACCCTCCGCCGCGGACGTCATCTGCTCGTACCGGTCGAAATCGCCCGGCTTGACGGAAGACACGGTGCCGCCCTCGACGCGGATCTGGACCCAGCTGTTGTAGTGCGAGAGGTCAGTCGGCGTCGGACCCGTGTTCGTCGTCCGCAGGGTGAAATCGGTGTGTCCCCGCCCCGCCACGCCCGGAACCGCCTCGACGACGAGCCGCGGCTCGATGGGCTTGCCCGTCAAGAGAGCCCGCACCGCCGCGTAGCCCACGAGGTACCCGTCCTTCGGCACGCCGCCCACGAGAAACGCGCGCCCGCGGAGGTTCGGAGCGGACCAGCGGCCCGAGGCCGAAAGAAAGCGCACCCCTTCGCCCATCGTGGGGAACTGGAACCGCGCGTGGCCTCCGTCCGCGGCGAGTGTCGATCCCTTCGTTCCGGCGCGCGGCTTGAAGGTGCAGACGGTGCCGGGCTCGGACGAGAACACCTGCCCGAAGTCGAAGTCCAAGGCGCGATCCTCGGAGAGCTGGTCGATCATGCCGTCGGGCAGGACGCGTCCCGTGAAGGTCGTCCCATCGCCCGTGCGGCCGTATCCGCCGAAGGCCACGAGCAGCCGGAACGGAAGGGGAAACGCGCGCGCGATCTCTTCGGGAAGCTCGCTGACGATCTGACCGCCGAGCTCCGGCCGCCGTCCGAACGCCAGGACGAGCGCCTCGCTCGCGATGCCCGAGAGCGGCTTCCACCGCTCCGGCTTTGCGGTCGGCGGAAGTGTGACGGAGACCGGCAAGGAGAGCGTCTCGTGCACGGCGGCGAGCGCCGCGGCGAGGTCTTTCGCGAGCTCCGGCGAGGGCCAGAGGTGGAAGTGGACGCCCTCGACCCGGCCCCAGCCTCTCGACTCGGCGAGAATCTTCGAGAGAGCGCGGGCCCAGTCCGAGCCCGCCGCGGCCCCGCGCCCCGCGACGGCCGCGGCGGCGCCTTCCTCGCCGAGCACCGTGAGGACGAGCGGGCGCTTGAACGGCGTGGGCGGCGGCGGAAGAGCGGTGATCGTGCCGGATCGGGACATCGTCGCGGCCGGAACGTAGAGGCGCACGACCCGCATCGACTCGAGCTCGGCGTCGACGTCGTCGGGCACGAACGCCGGGGCTTCGGCGAGGAAGAGGGCGTCGCCGCGCGGAATCGCCGGCGTTGCCTCGGCGGGCCCCGCGGGCTCCGTCCTTCGGCACGAGACCATCGCGACCATCGCGAGAACGAGGAGAGCGAAGGGAAGAACTGCGGCGACGCACCGGCCGGACGTACGGCCCGCGGCACACTCGCCGCGCCGGTGAGAGGCCGGGACAATCACACCGAAGATGATAGCGCGGGCAACGTGAAGCCCACGACAAGACCGCCTCCGGCGCGTGGGTGCGCGAAAACGGTCCCGGCGTGACTCTCGGCGGCCCGCCGCACGGCCGCCAGGCCCATCCCGGAGCCTCGGGACTTCGTCGAGAAGGCCGGGTCGAAGAGCTGGCCCGTGGCCTCCTCCGGCACGCCCGGCCCGTCATCGGCGCAGGCGAAGCGGACCGCCGGCGCGCCCGCGGCGAGCGTCGCGTTTTCCGCGGAGAGGCGCACGCGGCCGGGGGACGTGCCGATCGCCTCCACCGAGTTGACGACGAAATTCGTCAGGGCGTCGCGTACGAGGAACCGATCCGCTGCGAACGACCGAAGATCCGAAGCGGTTTCGACCTCGATCACGACGGTCTCGTGGGCGCGAAAGTCGGCGGCGACCTCGTCGAGAAGCGCGGCGACCGCCGCGCGGTCGAGGACGCGCCGTTCCGCGGCGGCCGGGTCGCCGAATCGGCTGAGGCGTCCGATGCGGTGCGTCAGGATTCCGACCTGCCGGAGGATCCCCGAGGCGACCTCGGAGAACGCCCCCGGGGGCGGCGTCTCGTGTCTCGCCTCGAAGCGCCCGAGGCGCTCGGCGGCGAGCCGGATCGGCGTGAGCGGATTCTTGATGTCGTGCGCGATCGAGCGGGCCGCCTCGACCCACGCGGCGAGTCGGTCGGCGCGGAGGAAGTCCGTGAGGTCCTCGAGGAGGAGGATCACGCGCGGGCCGCGCTCCTCGCCCGGAAGCGTGACGATCGCGACCCGGAAGAAGCGCTCGCCCGAAGGGCCGGGAATGGCCGCGCGCGTCTCGTACGGCGAAGGCCGCATGGCAGCCTCCTCGAGCGCCGCCCGGAGCGGTTCCCATCCAGCGCCCGACAGGCGCTCTGGAAGCGAGCTTCCGGGAAGCAGGCGGTCCGCGGCCGGGTTCGCGAGGAGGACCGTCCCGTCGTTGCGGCGAAAGAGCAGGACGGCCGCCGTGAGATTTCCGAGGAGGCCCACGGCGGACGCGCGCTCCTCCGCGAGAGACGCCGTCCTTTCCTCGACCCGCGCCGACATCTCGGTGAACGCGTCGATGAGGCGCGCGAGATCCACGTTCGCCGGCCGGACGAGCGGCGGCAGCGGCCGCCCCTCGCCCACGTTGGCGGTCGCCGCGATGAGCTCTTCTAGCGGCCCTCCCAGCGTGAGCGCCGCCCGGCCGCCGAGACCCACGGCGGCGAGCGCGACCGCCACGGAGAGGAGAAGCAGGGCGTCGGCCACCGACCGGACGGCCTCGTCTTCGGCGACGACCACCGCCAGCACCTCGCGCCCATCGGGCGAGACGGACTCGGCGGCCTCGACGACGCGCGGCGCGCCGGACGCCACGACGCCACGCGACGAGAACGCCGACGGACGTCCTTCCGCAAGCTCCTGCGCGACCGGGGACGCGAGCATCTCGCGCGCCACCTCGGCGGCGACGGGCAGCGCCCGGGACGCGGCGACGAGCGTCCCGTCACGATAGCGGAGGAGATCCCATCCAATGACCGCAGCCGCGCGGTTCAACGCTGCCTCTGCCGAGAGGGCGCCGCCCGCCTCGCCGCTTTCGAGGAGCCGCCTGCCCTCGGCGACAAGGTCGCGCGAGCGCCGCGCCGTCTCCTTCGCGGCTTGGCGTTCGAGGGCGACCCGGACGAAAACGACGCTCAGTGCGAGAGGAAGGGCGCCGAAGATCAGGACGAGCGCGACGAGCCGCGTGCGGAACGTGGCGAAAAAGCGCCGCGGGAACCGGACCGAGCCCGGCCGGATCGGCGCGCCGGCGAAGAGGAAAGGAACGACGACGAGAAGGGCGGCCTCCCCCGCCGCGAGGGCGGTGCCCGTCACCGCGAGAGACGACTCGGCCGGCGCGGCGAATCCGACGAAGCCGGAGGAGGAGGCCAAGACGTGCACGCGCCGCAAGCCGTCGAGCGTCGGGACCGTCGCCACGGCCTCGCCCGTCCGGCGGGCGCGTTCGAGGACACCGGCCGGCAGCTCGACGCCCTCGCCGCGGGCACCGGTCGTCCGTCCGACGGCGTCCCACTCGAGCCTCTCGACCGCGACACGATCCGGCACGTCGCGCGACGCGACCGCCGAGAGCAGCGGATCCCGGTCGGACTCGCGCGGCCAGGGCACATGCAGGAAGGCCGAGGGGAACCCGGCGGGATTCGCGGCCGGGAGGACGAGATCGGGCGCCCGGCGCCCCGGGTGGATGACGCCGAAGGACGATACCGTCGCGCCCAGCGGACTCCGGATCGTGAGCGTGTCACCGAGCTCGGGAAAGCTCTCGTCGGCGCCCCGCGCCCAGAGAGCGCGCGCCAGATCGTCGGGATTCGTGCGCTCTCCCGCGGGCAGCCACGGCTCGAGCGACGGCGAGGCGACGCGGTGCTCCCACCGCCGCACGGCCTCGGCACGCATGCCGGCCGCGTCGCCCCGCGCGAGCGTCTCCGCGCGCGCGATCGCGGCATCCGCGTGGCGGAGGCGTCCATCCGCGAGACCGGTCGCGAAGAGAAGAGTCGCCGCCGCGAGCACGAAGACCGCGGTCGCGGCGCGCGCCAGGAGATCGGTCCCCGGGGTCGGCTGGAGGCGACCCGAGAGGGCCCACGCGGCGGCGACCGACGCGAGGGCGAGGCAGGGAGCGTGAAACGCGGAACCGGCGGCCGGGAAAGTCGCCGCGAGAGCGGCCAAGCCGAGGGCGGCCGCCAGAGAGGCCCCGCGCAGCGCCGCGCCTCGACGCAGTAGGAGAGCCGCCGCGGCGAGCCCGGCCGTCGCAACCGCGAGGAGACCCGTCTGCGCGAGGAAATCCGGCAGGCCGCGGGGCACGAGGCTCATCGTGTCGAAGAGATCGGGCGCCACGCGAGCGGCGCCGCGCCCGAGAACGCCCGGGACGAACGCGAGCAGGAGCGCGAGAAGAACGCCGAGGGTGGCCGGTCCGGCGTCGCGACGGCGCGCGTGCCGGGCGAGCGCGCGTGCGAAGACGAGCGCGGCGAAACCCGTGAGGAACATGTCCGCCGGCGTGGCGAAAAGTCCGAGAAGAGCCGCTGGGTCCCATCCGGCGGCGAACGCGCCGGAGGCGCCCCGCGGCATTCCGAGAAGGAGCGCGAACCGCGCCGCCACGATTCCGGTCGCCGGCCTACGGGCCGCGGCCCCGAGGGCGGCGGCGAGGAGCACGAGGGCGATCGCCGGCAGGCGGCAGCGGGCGCGCGCCGCGTCCTCTTCGGCGACCTCGGGCTCGGATTCCTTCACGGAGAGCGTGAGAAGGCGGTCACGCCGCTCGGACGCCGCGAGGCGGAGCCTGAGGCGCGTCGGGTCGTTTCGAAGGCCGAGGAGCTCGATGAGGTCGGGGCGGAGGATGCCGGTCGGGTAGCGGCGCGTGACGACGAGCGTCCCGCGCGCTCCTCGCTCCCCGCGCGGAGCCACCCAGCCGAGCGAGGCGCGCGTGACGTGGAACGATGTGACGAAGCCCGTGGTCGCGGTGCCGCGCTCGGCCTCCAGCCCGGCGGCCTCGCCCGCCCAGGCCACGGGGCGACTCGTCCGATCGAAGAAAACCGCACCCCATCCCGGCCCCTTCGGGAGCGACTCCCCGAGAATCGAGAAGAGCCTCGCGGGGCGCACCTCCGCGCCCCCGCCGTCCGCGATCGCGGCGAATTCCGGCCCGGCCTGAATCCGATCGGCGGTCCGCCGGAGCGTCTCGCCGTCTCGCTCGAGAGCGTCCTCGGCCGCGGCGAGAAAGAGCCGGACGCGCTTCTCTCGCGCGTGGGCGCCGGCGGGCACGAGGCGCGTCGCGAGCGCGAAGACGAGCGTGACGAGGGCCGCGGCGAAGAGTCCGAAGACGATGAGCCGGCGCGCGCGCAACGTCGACGAGGCCAAGGGCGTCAGCGCGCCATCGGGATCTGGACGCCGTGACGCGCGGCGGAGGCCAGGGCCTCTTTGTAACCGGCGTCCGCGTGGCGAACGATCCCCATCCCTGGGTCCGTCGTGAGGACGCGCGCGAGGCGCGTGGCCGCCTTCGGGGTCCCGTCGGCGACAACCACCATCCCGGCGTGGATCGAATACCCGATCCCGACTCCGCCCCCGTGGTGGATGGAGACCCACGTCGCGCCGGCCGCGGTGTTCAGAAGCGCGTTCAGGAGCGGCCAGTCGGCGATCGCGTCACTGCCGTCCTTCATGGCCTCGGTCTCGCGGTTCGGGGAAGCCACCGAGCCGCAGTCCAGGTGGTCGCGCCCGATGACAATTGGGGCCTTCACGCGTCCCGTCCGAACGAGCTCGTTGAAGGCGAGGCCCGCCTCTCTGCGCTCGCCGTAGCCGAGCCAGCAGATCCGCGCGGGCAGGCCCTGGAATGCTACGCGCGCGCCCGCGAGCGTGATCCAGCGCCGGAGCGCCGTGTTTTCCGGGAACAGGCGCAGAATCTCCCGATCCGTCTCCGCGATGTCGGCCGGATCGCCCGAGAGAGCGACCCAACGGAATGGCCCCTTGCCCTCGCAGAAGAGAGGCCGGATGTAGAGCGGCACGAAACCGACGATGTCGAATGCGTTCGCGACGCCGGCCGTCACCGCGCCCGCGCGGAGATTGTTGCCGTAGTCGAAGGTGACGGCGCCGCGAGCCTTGAGAGCGAGCATCGCCCGCACGTGCGCCCCCATCGAAGCGATCGCCCGGCGGATGTACGCCTCGGGGTCTTCCGCGCGCAGGCGGAGCGCCTCCTCGTACGGAAGGCCGTGCGGCACGTACCCGTTCAGCGCGTCGTGCGCGGAGGTCTGGTCCGTCAGGATGTCGGGCACGATCCCGCGCGAGAGAAGCCGCTCGAGGAGGTCCACGGCGTTCGCGCGGACGCCGAACGAACGGGCCTCGGTGCGGTCCCGTGCCGCGAGCGCCCGTTCGATCCCCGCGTCGAGGTCGTCGACGCGCTCGTCGACGTACCGCGTCGCGAGGCGCTTGTCGATGCGCGATCCGTCGACTTCCGCGACGAGAGCCGTTCCGCCGCACATCGTCGCGGCCAGCGGCTGCGCGCCCCCCATCCCGCCGAGACCGGCCGTCACGACAAGACGCCCCGCGAGAGAACCGTCCTTCGACGAGAGGTCGCGGCGCGCGGCCTCGGCGAAAGTCTCGTAGGTGCCCTGAAGGATTCCTTGCGTGCCGATGTAAATCCAGGAGCCCGCGGTCATCTGGCCGTACATCGTCAGGCCGAGGGACTCGAGCCGCCGGAACTCGTCCCACGTGGCCCAGTGAGGCACGAGGTTCGAGTTCGCGATGAGGACGCGGGGGGCATCCTCGTGCGTCTGGAAGACTCCCACGGGCTTCCCCGACTGGACGAGGAGGGTCTCGTCGTCGCCGAGGCGGCGCAGGGCGTCGAGGATCGCCGCGAGGCAAGCCGGATTCCGGGCGGCCTTGCCGGACCCGCCGTACACGACGAGGTCCTCGCGGCGCTCGGCGACCTCCGGGTCCAGGTTGTTGAGGAGCATCCGGTACGGCGCTTCGGTGAGCCAGGAGCGGCAGGTGAGCGCGGTCCCCTTCGGAACCGCGGGCGGAGAAAACGCGGCAGGGGCCAAGGGGCCGGACATGTCCGGCATGTTAGCCGGAGGCGCCCTCTGACGCATCGCGTCAAATTTTCCTTGACAGGAATTACGCGCCGCGTTATTTTCCCCCCATGAGCGATCCTCGCCGCATCGTCCGTTACCGCAACCGCAAGCTCTACGAGGCGCGCGAGCGTCGTTTCGTGACCCTGGCCGACCTTGCGAAGGCCGTGTCCGCGGGCGACCGGGTGGAGGTCATCGCCGCGGATTCGGGCGAGGACATCACGGCCCGTGTCCTCTCCCGCGCCCTCGCGTCGAGTCGGACGCCGGTCGTCGCCTCGGCGGACACTCTCGCCCGCCTTCTCCGGGCGGGCAGCGAGGCCGCGGAAACGGTCGCCGAGGCCGTCGAGCTCGTCGGCGGCACCCGGGTGGCGGACTCGCTGCGCCGGGCCGCAAGCCCCGAGAGCCTCGGCAAGACCCTGGCCCCGCTCACGCGCCGGCTCGAGGGCGCCCGCCAGGACGTGGAGAAGATCGTGGGCGGGCTCGTCGAGAAGGGCCGGCTCACGTGGGAAGAGGGAACGCGGCTGCGCGAGGATGTCGGCCTCGTCTTTCGCGAGAGTCTCGCCGACGTGGTCGGCAGCGTCCGCGACATCGCGAGCCGCCTCTCCCCCAGCACGCAGCCCGAGCTCGCGAAGGAGATCGGTGACCTCAGGACACGTCTCGCCCAGCTCGAATCTTTCGCCAAGAGCACCTTCCCCGCGGAGTTTCCGAAGCCGGTTCGCACACGGCGCACCGCGGCGCCCGCCCCCAGACCCCCCGTCAAGACGCACGTCCGCAAACAGAACAGAAACAGGAGAACAGCATGAAGACCACCCACAAGACCGCGCCGAAGCTTCCTTTCAACGTTCCGGCCCCCGTCGAAAAAGCCCTGAAGACGGCCGGCAGCCGCTTCGACGCCTTCAGCGTCAAGGCCAAGAACGTCGCCGCTAAGGTCGGCGGCGACGTGCAGCACAGCGTCCAGAAGGCCGGCGCCGAGGCCGCGCGCCGCGCCGAAGGCGTCGCGAAGAACGTGACCGAGACCGTCGGCACGGCCGTCGAAAAGGGCCTCCACAGCCTGAACGTCCCGACCCGCAAGGAGCTTCGCTCGCTCTCGGCCAAGGTGGACGGCCTCGGCAAGAAGATCGACGCGCTCAAGACCCGCAAGGCGCCGCGCGCGAAGCGATCCGCCCGCTGAACCGGTCCGCAATCGGATAGACTTCCCGGCGCCGCCCGCAAGGCGGCGCCTTTTTATTTCAAGAAAACTGATGGCCGGCCAACGTCGACAGCCCGGGCCCGAGACACCCGGGAACGCTTCTTCCGAGCGCACGTTCAAGGCGTTTCCATCTCCCATCCGCAAGCGTCTCGCGGTCGTGTGCGCGGGCGGGGGCGTGACGGGAGCGATCTACGAGATCGGCACGCTCGCGGCGCTCGAGGACCGGCTCGAGAACGTCTCGATCACCGACTTCGACGTCTTCGTCGGCGTGTCCGCCGGCGCCTACATCTCGGCCCTGCTCGCGAACGGCGTCACGCCGGGCCTACTCTTCCGGAACGTGACGCGCTCGGCCGGCACGCGAACCGACATCGACGACCTCGCGCTCTTCCGCCTCAACCTCGGCGAGATCGCCGGCCGCCTCGCGACGGCCCCGTTCACCGTGCTCGACGCCGCCTGGGACTTCTACAAGAACCGCCATGAGACCACGCTCACCGACCTCGTGCAGGCGCTCGGGCAGGTCCTCCCCTCCGGGCTGTTCCATAACGAGGGGCTCGAGGAGTGGATGCGGAAGTGGAACTCGCAGGCGGGGCGCACGGACGACTTCCGGCACCTTCGCAAGGTTCTCCGCCTCGTCGCCGTGAACCTCGACTCGGGCGAGACGACGGCGTTCGGCTGCCCCGGGCACGAAAACGTGCCGATTTCGCAGGCCGTCGCCGCGTCGTGCGCGATTCCGGGCCTCTACCGGCCCGTCCGGATCGACGGCGTCGATTACATCGACGGCGGCGTCCGGAAGACCGCGCACATCTCGCTCGCGCTCCGTGAACGCTGCGGCCTCACGATCTGCGTGAACCCGCTCGTCCCCATGCGGATTACGCACTCCGAAAGCGGCATCCGGCGCCTGGGAATAGAGGAGGCGGGATCGCTCAGGAGCCGCGGACTCTCCACGATCCTCGACCAGGCCTTCCGCGTGACGCTCCACTCGCGGCTGCGCTACGGCCTCACGCGCTACCGGCGCGAGGCGCCCGACGCTGACGTCGTCGTCTTCGAGCCGAAACCGGAAGACCTGCCCCATTTCATGCGAAACATCATGCGCACGTCGGGGCGCACCCGCATCGCCGAGTACGCCTACCGTTCGACGATGGCGCTTCTCGACTCCGACTTCAGGCGCTTCCAGCGCGTGTTCGCCAAGCACGGCCTCACGCTGCGCCCCGCCTGCGCGCGGGACCTCTCGCGCGTGAAGGTCCACGCGGATCGCGCGAGCGAACGCGTCTCGACGCGCCTCGCCGCCTCCCTCCTCGCGCTCGAGGCCAACCTCGACCGCATGCAGACGGCTCGGGGCCGCTGACCGCGCCTGGGGCCTCCGGCTATTCCCCCGTGAAGACGTTGCCGCGCCGCGAGAGGCGCGAGTCGATCATCGTCTGCAGCGTCGAGCGCACCTGGTCCGCGAGCTCGTTCACGATCATCGGGCGGTCGGCGACCTCGGGCCCGTGGCCGAAGACGATGGGCTTTCCGATGTCGATCCACCACTTCGTGGGCAGCGGCAGGACGCCGAGCGGGCCGAGGAGCGGAAACGTCGGGGTCAGCGGGAAGTATGGGAGCCCGAGCGGCTTGCCGATGAAGTCCATGCGGGCGAGGTTCGGGTGGATCTCCTCGGCGCCGACGACCGACACGGGAATGACCGGCGCGCCCGTCAGGAGGGCGAGGCGCACGAAGCCGCCGCGCCCGAAACGCGCGAGGCGGTAGCGGTCGCGAAAGAGCTTGCCGACGCCCTTGACGCCCTCGGGAAACACGCCGACGAGCTCGTCGCGGCGCAGCAGCCGCTCGCCGTTCTCGGGGCAGGCGCGAACCTCGCCCATGTGCCTGAGCCACGGCTGCAGAAACGGGAGCGTCGTGAACATGTCGAGCACGAGCATCCGGGCGGTGCGATGCGCGGCGTGCTCGCGCGCGATGCCGCGCTTGACCATCGCGCCGTCCCACGGGAGGACGCCGGAGTGATTCGCCACGAGAAGCGCGCGGCCCGTCATCGGGATGTTGTCGACCCCCGACAGCGTCACGCGCCACCAAACGGAATAGAGGAAATCGAAGAGCTCTATCCAGGGCCGTGCGGCCACCTCGTCGTAGCCGAAGTCGTCCAGCTCGAAGGAGCGCGAGCGGTTCCGGAAGAGGTTCCAGAGGTCCACGAGCGCCCGCGGCGACTTGAGCTCCGGATGCCCGTCGAGGAACCGGGCGGCCTCGCCCAGCATGGCGTGGAGAAAGTCGTCCGGATTCTTCGGAAGAAGCGACGGCGTGAATCCCGCGTCCCCTCCGGCGGGAGCGGGGGCCGGTACCGCGTGGGGAGCGGGATGGCGGCGCGCGCTCACGAAGCCACCCCCGCCGCCTCGGCCCGCGGGCGTGGATGGACCCGCTGCTCGAAGGTGTACCGCGCGGACCGCGCCGCGTCCGCGACCGCGTCGAAGTCCACGAGGCGCCCGGCTCCGAAGCGCGCGCGCGCGGTCTCGAGCACGACCTCGAGGGTCGTTTTTCGTGCGGTGAAGCCCAGGAGCCGCCGGGCCTTCGCGTCGTCGACCACGCAGAGATAGCGGAGGTAGTGCGCGTGGACACCCGGCATCAGGCCGACGCCCGCGAGCCACGCGGCCTCGTAGAGCGCGTAACCGAGCGGATGCGGCACGGGGATCCCGAGCGAGCCGAAGAGGAGCCGCACGGTGGAGAGCGGCACGACGCCTTCGGGCGCGATGTTGAAGACGCCCTGCGCCTCCGGACGGTCGAGCGCCCTCACGAGCGCGTCGACGGCGTCGTCCGGGTGGAGGGCCTGCAGGAGAGGGTCGTACCCCATGAGCTGCCACGAGAACGGGGCCGCGAAGAGCCGGGTGCGGTAGTCGCGCACCTCGGGCGACAGGAGCGGGACGAACCTCAGAATCTGCACGCGCGCGTCGGGATGGCGCCGCACGTGCGAGCGGGCGTGGCTTTCGGCCTCCACGAAGTCGCGCACGAAGCGGTCCGCCGCGTCTGGCTGGAGCGGGTGGTCTTCCGTGAGGAAATTCGGATTGTCGCCGCGCGCGCCGTACACGAGAGACGTCGAGCCGAGGAGGATGCGCGGGATCTTCGCCTCGCCGGCGGCCGCGAAGACGTGCAGAGCGCCGATGGAGTTCAGCTCGTGAGCGTATGTCGTCTGGTGCGACGGGCTCCTGAGCTGCGCGAGATGGACGATGGCTTCCGGCCTTTCTTCCTTCAGGAGCTTGAAGAGCGTGCCGTCCGCGAAGGGCAGGTTGAGATCGAGGAAGCGGTGCTTCACGTCGGGCAGATCCGCCGGAGGCACGAGGTCGAACACGACGACGTCGCGGTCGCCGCGCGCGAGGAGCGCGCGCACGAGCCGTTCCCCGAAGAAACCGCTGCCGCCCGTGACGACGACCTTCGGCCGTCGCGTCAGGGTGTCCGCGACCTTCGGAAATCGCACGACGCGCCCGCCGGATCCGCTCCGGCGCGGCCGCGCACCTCGAGCGCCGCCGGCGTCGGGCCTCCCCGCCATTGCGCTCCTACCCCTTCCGTCCGGAAGGCTTGCGGGCGGGCTTCGCCGCCGGCTTCGCGCCCCGCGCCTTCACGGATTCGAGCTCGGCTTCCATCTCGGCGAGGCGCTTCTCCAGCTTCGACAGGTCCTTGCGCGTCGCGACGTTCATCGCCTTCAGGCCCTCGGCCACGCGCTTGTCGACCTCTTCCTTCGCGGCGGTGCCCTTCTTCAGGAGCTCGATGAAGGCCGGGTTCGCCATGAGGTTGTTGGAAATCTCGGTGAGAAAGCCCTCGCCTCGGGCCCGGAGCTGATCGAACAGGGATTCGGACATGCGATCACCTTTCGCGGAGGCTTGGGGTCGGGCAGCCTCCTGCTAGAGTCCCGCATTATGCGGCCACTCGGGCACCTCCTCGCATAGGCTGCCCCGTGCGCCCGACACCCCTCTTCGAAAGCCTCGTTTCCCGCCGGCTCCTCGTCGTGTCGGGCAAGGGCGGCGTCGGGAAAACCACGGTCGCGGCCGCGCTCGCGAAGCTCGCGGCGGACGCCGGTCGCACCGTCCTGCTCGTCTCCACGGATGGGCGCGGGGACGCGGCGGCTCTCCTCGGGAAGGAGGATGCGGGCTACCGCGAGGCCGAGCTCGCCCCCGGCCTCCACGGCCTCACGGCCGACTTCGACGCGCTTCTGACCGACTTCGTCCATGCCCTCGCGCCCGTCCGGCTGCTCGCCGACCGCCTCCTCGCCGTGCCGGCCTTCCGGTTTTTCACGCGGGCGACGCCCGGCCTCCCGGATCTCCTCCTCCTCGGCAAGATCCGGGACATCTTGAGGCGAAAGCGATCGACCGCGCGCGAGCCCCGAGTCGATCTCGTCGTGCTCGACGCGCCGGCCACCGGCCACGCACTCTCCCTCGTCGCGCTCCCCCGCACGCTCCTCGCGGCGGTTCCCGCTGGGCCCGTGCGGAAGCTCGCGGAGTGGCTCGACGCCCTTCTCTCCGATTCGAAGCACGCGGCCCTCGTCGTCGTCTCCGAGCCCGAGGACTTCGCGGCGAAGGAAACCGAGGAGTTGATCGCGGGCGCGCGGGAGAAGGCCGGCCTCGCCACGGCTCTCGTCGTCGTAAACCGCGTGGGAAGGAACGAGAGGAAGGAGATTCTTCCGAAAAGGACGGACGTTCCGCCCCTCGAGATGCCCGAGATCGAAATGGACTCGTTCGAAGAGAACGATTCCTCGAAAGTGGCCGTGCCGCCCCGCTTCTTCGAGGAGTTTCTCCTGACCTTCGAAGAGAACGCAGCATCGCCAATGCGAGAAGCCAATGGTGAGAAGACGGTGCGCGCCTCCGCTCGGGACAGCAAGAAGTCCCTCTCTCCCTCCTTCGCGTTCCCCCGCCCGCTCGATCTCCGCCCCTGGCTCGACCGCGAGAAGCTCATCGTCCTCACGGGGCCCGGGGGCGTCGGGAAGACGACGCTCTCGGCCGCCCTCGGAATCGCGGCGGCCCGCCGCGGGCGGCGCGCGCTCGTCCTGACGGTCGATCCCGCGCGACGCCTCGCGCAGGCCCTCGGACTCTCGGAAAGGGAGGCGCGCTCCAGGCGCCCCACCGAAGTGAAGGTGAGCGGCATCCCGAAGGGCGGCCGTCTCTTCGCCCTCCAGATCGACCCGAAGGCGACGTTCGAGCGGCTTCTCGCGCGCACGGCGAGCCCCGAGGCGCTCGAGAGAATCCACGCGAACCGCCTCTACTCCGGGCTCGTGGACTCTTTGCCCGGCGTCCTCGAATACATGGGCGTCGAGGCGCTCCACGAGCACGCGGCGGATCCCGACGTCGACCTCCTCGTGCTCGACACGCCGCCGGCCGCCCGCGGCCTCGATTTTCTGGCGGCGCCCGAGCGCCTCGTCACGCTCCTCGAGAACGACGCGCTGCGCTTCTTCCTCCGGCGCGACGGATTCTTCGGGCGCGCGTTCTCCGAGGCCTCGCGCGGGGGCGCGGCGCTCCTGCGCGCCGCGGACAAAATTCTCGGGCTCGGCTTCCTCGCCGATCTCGCCGACTTCTTCCGCGCGTTCGACGGCCTCTACGACGGCTTCAGGGACCGCAGCCGCGAGGCGACCCGCCTCCTCGCGGAGGGGCGCTACCTCGTCGCGACGACGCTCGACTTCTCCGCGCTCGCGACGTCCGTCGACCTCGCCGCCGGCCTCGCGCGCCGCGGGGCCCGGCCCGGCCTTCTCGTGAACCGCGTGAGCGCGCGCCGAACATCGCCCCCACGTCTTCCCGGGCCGCTCGCCGCCCTCCCGGCGCTCGCGCTTGCCGAGACGGACGCGTCCCCCGACGACCTGCCCTCGGTCCTCGCGTCGGCGCTCGCGGACTGAACGTCAGGCGAGCCGAACGTCAGTCCAGCTGCGCGAGCACGCCGTCGAGGTCGTCGCCGGCCAGGATGGCCCGGGCGCCTTCGATCGCGGGGGCCGCATGGCGGTCCGCGTCCCAGAACGGCACACGCGCGCGCACGAGCCGGTGCACCTCTTCGAGGGGCGGGGATGTCACGAGCGGCCTTCTGAGATCCAGGGCCTGCGCGGCCGCGAGCAGCTCGATCGCGAGCACGGTCTCGAAGAGGTCAACGTTCTTCTGAAGCTTGCGGGCCGCGATCGGACCCATCGAGACGTGGTCTTCCTTCCCCGCCGAGGTCGGAATCGAGTCCACGGACGCCGGGAAGGAATTCGACTTCGCCTCGGAAACGAGCGCTGCCGCCGTGACGTGGACCATCATGAGGCCCGAGTTCAAGCCGCCGTCACGCGTGAGGAAGGCAGGCAGGTCCCCGGAGAGCGCCGGGTTGACGAGCCGCTCGATGCGCCGCTCGGACAGCGAGGCCATGTCGGCCGTCGACGCCGTGAGGAGATCGCACACGAGGGCCACCGGCGCCGCGTGGAAATTTCCGCCCGAGACGAGCGTGCCCGTCTCGGCGAAGACCATCGGGTTGTCGGTCGCGGCGTTCATCTCGATCTCGATCACGCGCCGCGCGTGCGCCGCCGCGTCGCGGGCCGTGCCGTGCACCTGCGGGATGCAGCGCAGCGCGTACGCGTCCTGCACCACGCCGCAGTCGCGGTGGCTCTCGCGGAGGGCCGAAGGTGCGAGGAGCGCCCGCAGGTTGCTCGCCGAAACGATCTGGCCGGGATGCGGGCGCGCCGCGTGGATGCGCGGGTCGAATGCGGCGTCCGTGCCCTTGAGCGTGTCCAGCGTGAGCGCCGCCACGAGGTCCGCCGCCTTCAGAAGCCGGAGGAGACGGTGCAGCGCGAGGGCTCCGAGACCCGTCGTGAGCTGCGTCCCGTTGATGAGGGCGAGCCCTTCCTTCGCCTCGAGGACGGCGGCGGAAAGGCCCGCGGCCCGGAGCGCCTCGGCGGACGGCAGGAGCTTCCCGTTCCATTCGACTTCGCCTTCCCCTACGAGGGCGAGCGCGAGATGCGCGAGCGGCGCGAGATCCCCCGACGCGCCGACCGAGCCCTGCTCCGGGATGACCGGGTGGATTCCCCTTTCGAGGCACGCGAGAAGGAGCTCGAGCGTTTCCCTTCGGACACCCGAGAATCCCTTCGCCAGACAGTTCGCGCGGAGCAGCATGACGGCCCGCACGGCCGGCGCGGCCAGCGGCCGCCCCGTCCCGGCCGCGTGACTCCGCACGAGATTCAGCTGGAGCTGTCCGAGCTTCTCCCGCGGGATGACGACGTCGGCGAACTTCCCGAAACCCGTCGTGACGCCGTAGACGACACGGTTCTCCGCGATGGCGCGGTCGATGATGGCGCGCGCCGCGTCGACGCGGACCGCGGCGCGCGGCGCGAGGACCACGGATGCCTTGCCGCGGGATACGGAAGAGAGATCTTCGAGTGAAAGAGAGTCCCCGTCGATCTCGATCGTCTGGCGCACGAGGTGACATTGTGCACCGGGTGACGACTCTTTTCCTCGAAGAGTGAATGGGGCGGCGTTACAATTCGAAAGTGACACACATCAAAGGCTCGGCCCTCGCCGTCATCGGGGGCCAATGGGGCGACGAAGGCAAAGGCAAGGTCGTCGATCTCATTTCTCCCTCCTTCGACCTCGTCGCCCGCTACCAGGGCGGCCACAACGCCGGCCACACCGTGAAGTTCGGCGACAAGCACTTCGCGCTGCGCCTCGTCCCGTCGGGCGTCTGCCGCGGCGGGGTTATGAACGTGATCGGGAACGGTCTCGTGATCGACCCGCGCGCGCTCCTCTCCGAGATCGACTCGCTGCGGGCGGCAGGGATCGCGATCGGCGACAACCTCCTCGTCTCCGACCGCGCGCACGTCATCCTTCCGACGCACGCACTCCTCGACGGGGCGCGCGAGAAGGCGCTCGGCGGCGCGAACATCGGCACAACCTCGCGCGGCATCGGCCCGGCGTACGAGTCGAAGGCGAATCGCAGCGGCCTCCGCATGGCCGACCTCATCGACCCCGACCGCTTCTGCGCGATCGCCCGGCCTGTCGTCGCGCATCATAATGCCGTGTTGAAGCACTTCTACGGCGTCGAGGGCGCGCCGGTGGAGGAGACGCTCGAGACCTACGTCGAGTGCGGCCGGAAGCTCGCGCGATTCGTCACTGACACCTCCGTCTTCCTGCACGACGAGCTCGCGAACGGCAAGAAGCTCCTCTGCGAAGGCGCCCAGGGCGTCATGCTCGATGTCGATCACGGGACCTATCCCTTCGTGACGTCCTCATCCTGCGCGCCGGGCGGCGCGTGCACGGGGCTCGGCCTTCCCCCGTCCGCGCTGGGCGCCGTCGTGGCCGTCATGAAGGCCTATACGACGCGCGTCGGGTCCGGCCCGTTTCCGACGGAGCTCAAGGACGAGACCGGCGAACGAATCCGGAAGCGCGGAAACGAGTTCGGCACCGTCACGGGCCGTCCGCGACGCGTCGGCTGGTTCGACGCCATTGTCGCGCGCGCCGCCCTGCGCGTGACCGGCCTCGACGCGATCGCGCTGACGAAGCTCGACGTTCTCGACGACCACGACGAGATCCGCATCGCCACCGGCTACGTCATCGACGGCAAGCCCGTCTCGGCCGTGCCGGCGCGCGCGGACCTCTATGAGCGCGCGCAGCCGGTCTATCGGTCGTTCCCCGGCTGGAAGGCCCCCATCGTGGGCATCGAGACGTGGGAGGGGCTGCCGGGACGCGCGCGCGAGTACGTCTCCGCCCTCGAGGAGATCGTCGGCGCGAAGGTCGGCCTGCTTTCGACCGGCGCCAAACGCGAAGAGACGATCGTCCGGCCGGGCACGGCGCTCGACGGCTGGCTGAAGGCGACGGTCGGTCTGCCGGCGTGACCTTGGTCCGGCCCTGCTACACTCCGCCGCTCGGGCGGGCCGTTAGCTCAGTAGGTTAGAGCACCTGCCTTTTAAGCAGGGGGTCCTGGGTTCGAGTCCCAGACGGCTCACCAGTCCTCCGCAGAAGTCCGGAAGTCGGAACAGTCCTCGTGCCCCCATCGTCTAGCGGCCCAGGACGCCACCCTTTCAAGGTGGAGATCGAGGGTTCGAATCCCTCTGGGGGTACCACTTCCCTTCCTCTCCGTCCGGTGAAAGAATTCTAGTCGCCTGCGAGGTGCAACGTGTCGATCGTCGACATGACCTGTCTCCTCTGCGGCGGATCCGCTCTCGGAGCCCGGAGCGCGACCGCCGAGATCGAACTTCGCTGCAGCGTCTGCGGAACGTACACGATCACTGTCGGTGCCGTGAACGCGCTCCGGCAGAGTCCGGCGAAAGGGACGCTCGCCCGCGCCGAAGTCCAGCGCCGCCATGCCGGGGGCGACGTGATGCCCCGCGTCGACATGGAGCTCCTCGACGCGGCGTCGAAACCGGGGGCCTAAAGGGCTCTTCCGCCGGGACGCGCTATCCTTTTCCTTTCGAAGGAGACGACGCGATGGGTCTTTTCGGCGGGAAGGGCGATGCGAGCGGCGGGATGAAGCCCGGTTTCCGGGACTTCAAATGGGGAAGCGTCCCGGTCGCGCACATGGAAGTCCTGGACGACCACGCCGAGTCCAAGTTCTGCTGGATTCCGAACGACGACCTCACGTTCGCGGGCGCCACCGTGGACAAGATCGTGTACGAATTCTGGGAAAACCGGTTCGCCGAGGTCTACATCGAGATGTCCTCCGAATCCGCCGACCGGATCCTGAAGGATCTCCACGCGGGCTGGGGCAAGCCTTCGCAGCCGAACAAGTTCATCGAGGACTACCTCTGGCAGAACAAGGCCGCGAGCCCGGAAGCCACGACCGCCGTCTTCAGCCGCAACCCGAACACGCGGGGCGCGACGCTTCGCATCCTGAGCAGCTACATCCAGACGAAGAAGACGCTCGCGAAGGGAAAGCCTCCCGCGCGCTGAGCCGCGTCGCGCGTTCCTGTTGTTTCTCTCGTTTCGGACGTCACTTCGGGCACGGAGTCGCGTCGACGACCTTCGCCTCGGCGCCGCCCAGCAGCCTCCAGTCGCCCGCCATGGTCGTGCTCCCGTCCGTCACGTCGCGGCGGTCGGGGCTCGTCCGCGCGCCGCGAATGCCCGGCGGCGCCTGAACGGTCGTGTGGAAGCTCGTCGTCTCCCCGGACGGCAGGATCGTCACGTCCGGCGGAGTCTGGGACGACGAGAGGTACGCTCCCCTGCTGTCGAGGATCCTCACGAGGATCACGACGCCGCACACCGTCTGATCCCCGGCGTTCCGAATCGTGCCCGCCACGCGCACTCCCCCGGCAGCGTCGACGATCCCATCGTTCGAGACGGTGACGACGCGCACGTCAGCGGCGCTCGGCGCGCTGTCCGCCGGGGCCTCCCCGGTCGCCGCGGGAGAGGCCGAAGGCGTGGCGCCAGGCGTTCCCCCCGCCGCCGGTCCGAGCGTGATCGTCCTGGACGTGCCCTTCGTTTCCGAGCTCGTTTTGAGGTGCCGCTCGCGCGCGACGTCCTGGAGCGTGCGCGGCCGCACGAGGCCTCGCGCCGCCGGTGTCGGCGTTGGGGCGAGCGTGGGTTTCGGCGCGGGAGTCGGCGTGACGGCCGCCGCCTGCAGAAGCATCGTCAGGGCCAGCGGAACGCTCAGATGCATTCGTCGCTCGCGTCGATGATCTCGGCCTGAACTCGGCCCACGCGCTTCCAGTTCGTCGCGGACGGCCCGTCGACGAGGGGGTCCGGCTTCCTCTCGCTCGAGCCGCGCAGGCCCGCTGGCGCCTTCACGGTTCCGCCGAACGTGACGGTCTCTCCGGCGGCCACGATTTTCGGATCCGTCGTCGTCTCTCCGGTCGAAAGCAGGACGCCGTGCTCGTCGTACAGCCTCAGAAAGATCCGGACACGGCAGAGGGGGACGCGCCCGGTATTGCGAACGGTGCCGTAAACCGACACGCGGCCGTCCGTGATGGCTCCGTTGTCCTGCACGTCCTCCACGCGCAGCATTCCCGAGCGGCGCGCGGCGGCGGACGTGGAGGAAGAGCCGGAAGACGCGGGGAGCGTTCCCTGTGGCGCGGGATCCGGCTCCGGCGTCGTCACGACGGCCGCACCGGTCCCCGTGAGACGGCCAAGGTGGCGTTCCTTCGCGAGCTCCGAGAGCGGGCGCGGGCGGTACGGGTCCGCGGCGGCGACCGGAGTCGCCGTGGGGAGGGACGTCGGGGCGGAAGGCGTCGCCGTGGGCGTCGGCGCCGTCGTCGGCGCCGACGTCGAGGACGATACCTGAGCGGCAAGGAGAACGATCACGGCGGGGAGCACGGGCCGATTATCCGACAACCGCGCGGGCGACGAGGTTCACCCCGAAGGTCTTCTCGAAAAGACGGGCCTTCTTCTTCAAAGCCCACAGCTCGAGGTCCAGCGGCGCACGCGCGGAGAGGGCCAGGTGCAGCTTCTTTCCGCGCAACGTGACGCGGACCCTCTTGACGAGCCCGCGGTGCGTCCGGTCGAGCGCGTCCGCGACGCGGAGGATCGCGGCGAGCTTCTCGACGACGGGCTTTTTCCAGGGATCCAGTTTCCGGAACGGCTCGTGAGGATCGCCGGGAACCGCCTTCCTGTGGTAACGGGCCACGAGCGCGATGAGCTCCACCTCGTCCCTCGTGAAGCCTTTGAGATCGCCGTGCAGGATCAGGTAATGCGAGTGGTGATGGTGGCGCGCATACGCCACCGAGAGTCCAATGTCGTGAAGCGCGGCGGCGTGCTCGAGCCACTCGCGCTCGAGCGCGGTGAGCTGATGGAGGCTGTGCGTCTGGTCGAAGAGGGAAAGGGCGAGGTCCCGCACACGGCCCGCGTGCACGTTCGACAAGCCCGAGCGCCTCGCGAGGCGCGTCACGGAATCGCGCCGGATGTTGCGTTCCAGCGGACGGCCGCGCGGCGCCGGCGCCGGCGACTCGAGCACGAGCGCGTCGCGCAGCGAGCGCTCGGACACGAGGAGGGTCTCGACATCGAAGGCCCGGAGCAGCTCTTCCAGCAGGATCGCCCCGGCGACCGCGATGTCCCGCCGGTCCGCCTCGAGGCCCGGGATCCGGAGCTTCTGGCGCGCCGTCGATTTCCCCAGAAGGTCCGCGATCCGCGTCACGTCCCTCCGGTCGAGCGCGCGATGTCCGGCTCCGGCCGGCGACCGTCCGCCGAGCTCCCCCACGATCGCCGCGACGGCGAGGATCGTGCCCGACGTTCCGGCGGCTGTCTTGATCTTCGCGTTGCGCACCGGCTTGCGCAGACGCTCGAGGCGGCTCCGGACCGCCCGCCGAAGCCGGCGTTCGTCCTTCGCCGCGAGGGGCTCCGACGAGACGAAGAGATCCGTCAGGCGCACGGCTCCGAGATCGAGGCTCTCGGCCAAAAGGATGCGGTCTCCCTTCGCCACGACGACCTCCGTCGACCCGCCGCCAATGTCGAGGACCAGGAGCGGGTCGCACGACGGCGGGAGATCCGAGCGCACGGCGCGCGTGATGAGGCGCGCCTCTTCCTCGCCGGAAATCACGTTGAGGCGGAGCCCGGCCTCCCGGCGCACACGCTTCACGAAGTCGCCTCCGTTCGCGGCTTCGCGGACGGCGCACGTTGCGACGGCGGTGATCGCGGTCGCGCCCGCGGCGCGCGCGAGGGCGGCATAGCGAACGAGGCAGTCGATCCCGTCGGCCATCGCCTCCTCCGAGAGCGACCCCGAGACGAGCGTCTCCTGCCCGAGCCTCACCATCTCCTTCTCACGAAGGATCTCGGTCCAGTGCCCGGGATCCGCGGCGTCCCGCCGCACGACGAGGAGCTTGATCGAATTCGAGCCGACGTCGATCGCGGCAATGTTTTTCGACGCGGCCATCTTTCGGAACCGTATCGTAGCCCTGTTATCTTGGCGTGACGTGAGGGTCTTTCCGTTCGCCGACCGTCCTCGCCTCTTCGGCGTCGCCGTCTCGCACTACCAGGTCGAGGGGGGCGATCCGTGCGACTGGACCGGCTGGGAAGCCGCGGGCCGGACGAAGGGAGGCGCGTGCGGGCGCGCGGCGAACTCGTGGGAGCGTTACGAGGAGGACGCGGCGCTCGCGGCGGGCCTCGGTGCGAACGCGTTCCGCTTCTCCATTTCGTGGAGCCGCGTCGAGCCGCGCCGGGGCGCCTTCGACGAAGCCGCCCTCGCACGCTACCGGCGGTTCGTCGAACGCCTCGTCTCGCTGGGACTCGAGCCGATCGTCACGCTCCATCACTACACCCACCCGACGTGGTTTCACGACGAGACGCCCTGGACCTCGCCCTCTTCGGTCGACGCCTTCACGCGTTTCGCCAGAGAGGTAGCGCGGGCGCTCGCGCCTCACGTGAGGCTCTACGTTCCGTTCAACGAACCGCTCGTCTTTCTCCTCGGGGGCTTTCTCGACGGCCAGATCCCGCCCGGACTCGCCGACCCGCGCGCCGCGGCGCGTGCGCTCGACCATCTCCTCGCGGCGCACGCGGAGACGGCGGCCGTCCTTCGCGAGGAAGCGCCCGGGGCGGCGGTCGGAATCGCGCACAACATGATGGACTTCGCGCCGGACCGCGCGGGACATCCGCTCGACGCCCTTCTCGCCCGGCATGCGCGCCGCCTCTATAACGGCGCATTCCTCGAGGCCTTCACGACGGGGCGATGGGACCTCCGGATCCCTCCGTTCACGCGGCTCAAAGGCCGGCGCGACGCGCTGATCGGTTCGCTCGACCTCGTGGGCGTGAACTACTACTCGCGGCTTCACGTGCGTTTCCCCGCGGCGACGCGCATCCTGACGGACTTCGCGTATCGCGACCGGCTCGGCCGCGGCTTCACCGACAACGGGTGGGAAATCGCTTCCGAGTCGTTCGCCGCCCTGCTCGGCGACGCCGGGCAGCTCGGCCTTCCCGTCCTCGTGACCGAGAACGGCGTCGCCGACGGCCGGGACGCGCTCCGGCCCGAGTTCCTGCGCTCCCACCTCGCCGCCCTCGCCGCGGCCGAGGCCACGGGGGTCGAGGTCACGGGCTACCTCCACTGGTCGCTCCTCGACAACTTCGAATGGCTCGACGGCTACGGCCCGAAATTCGGCCTCTTCTCGGTCGATCCGGCCACGTTCGAGCGCCGGGAGAGGCCCTCGGCTTCGGTGTTTCGCGAACTGGGCAAGTCCTTCCTGGGCCAAACGATGCCGGAAACCCCTGCACAGAAATCTGTGCACATTTAACAGGGGCTGAACAGCCGGTTCACGGCCCCCGCACCCTCCGGGCCCATCTTCTGCGGGCAGGAGGAGAACCATGCTGCTGGCCGACTTCCACGTGCACTCCACCTGGTCGGACGGGCGCCTGTCGATTCCCGAACTCGTGGACCTCTTCGGGCGCTCCCGCCACGACGCCATCGCGATCACGGATCACGTCGTCAACTCCGATTCCCTCCTCGGGAAGATCGCGCACGGCTGCCGGCTCTCCGTCACGAAGGACAACTTCGACGCCTACCGCGCGGAAATCGAACGCGAGGCGCGGCGCGCGTGGGACACGTACCGCATGATCGTTCTCGCCGGCTGCGAGCTCACGCGCAACGCGCTCACGGGAAGGCGCTCGGCTCACGCTCTCGCGCTCGGCCTCGAGCGCTTCGTCTCCGCCGACGGCCCCGTCGAAGAGATGCTCACGCGGGCCCACGAGGCTGGCGCCGTGACCGTGGCTTGCCATCCGAACGAGCAGTCCGACTGGTTCGCGAACACGTTCTACCTCTGGGACCGCCGCAAGGAGGTCGCGAAGCTCGTCGACCTCTGGGAGCTCGCCTGCCGCTGGGATCTCTTCCCCCAGGTCTCCCGCGCGCGCCTCCCCTACGTCGGCAACAGCGACTTCCACGATCGTCCGCATCTCTACGCCTGGAAGACGCTCATGAGCTGCGAGAAGACGCCGAACGCCGTCCTCGCCGCGCTGCGCGCGGGCAAGGGCCTCGGCGTGACCCGGCTTCCCGACCCGTTCCCCGCCGCGGCGCGCGTCCCGGACGAAACCGAGCCGCTCCGCCCCTGCACCATCGTGCCCGGCTTCGTGGAGCCGGCGGCGGCGTGAGGAGCAAACCATGACGCTCACGATCGTGCTTCTCGGTCTAGCCGCCGCCGGAGCCGTGCTGACGACGGTGCAGACGGGTCTCGTCGTCCGCTTCCTGAAAAGACGACGCCCTTTCGCGGCGGGCCGGCGCGAGCCGGCCCCGAGCGCTTCCCGGCCGGGCGTTTCCACCACGATGTCGCCCCGCGTCTCGATCCTCAAGCCGCTCTCCGGGCTTGACGACGGCCTCGAAGCGAACCTCGCGTCGTTCGCGCGGCTGACGGGCCTCTCGCACGAGATCGTCCTCTCGGTCGCGCGCGACGAGGACCCCGCGGTCGCCGTCGCGCGCCGCGTCATGGCCCGCTTTTCCGAGGCGCCCTTCCGCCTCGTCGTGGGCGGAGGGAGCGGGGCCCTCCTCTCGAACCCGAAGGTGGAGCGCCTCGTCGCGGCCGCGCGCGTCGCGCGCGGCGAGATCCTCTTCGTCTCCGACTCGAACGTGCGGATCGAGCCCGGCGACGTCGCCCGCACCCTCGCCTCGTTCGACGACCCGTCCATCGGCTGCGTCTCGAACGTCTTTACGGGCCAGGGCGCGCGCTCTTTCGGCGCGATCATCGAAAGCCTCCATCTCCTGACGTTCGTGCTGCCCGGCACGGTTCTGGCCGAGGCGGGCGGCGTCGCGTGCGTCGTGGGCAAGTCCATGGCGCTCACCCGCGCGGCTCACGACGCGATCGGAGGCTTCGCCGCGTTCACGGACGTCCTCGCGGAGGACCAGGCCATCGGGTGCGCCGTGAAAGCGGCGGGCTTTCGAATCGCGCTGTCGACGGTCGTCGTCCGAAACGTGTCGGTGAACCGCCCGCTCGCCCGGGCGCTCGACCGCCAGGCGCGCTGGGGAAAGATCCGATATTCGTTCTCGAAGCTGACCTACTCGGGTGAGCTCCTCCTCAACCCCCTTCCGATTTCCCTCCTCGCCTGCGGCGGTGCGGCGCTCGGGCCCTCCGGCCTCCCGCCTCTGCCGTTCGCCGCCGCGGGCGCCATCCTCCTTCTCCGGCTCGCGCAAGGGTTCGCCCTCGCGCGGGCGACGCGATCGGACTTGACGGCCGGGCAGCTCCTGCTTCTCCCCCTGAAGGACGTCCTCCAGCTCGCGACGCAGCTCGTGCCTTACGTCTCGCGCGAGGTGGAATGGCAGGGCCATCGCGCCCGACTCGGCCCGGGGACGCTCCTCATGCCGTCGCGGCACGTGTTGCCTGCTGCCGCCTGACACGCCCCGCGCGTACGCTCCCCCAGCGATCTTCTTACGCGGAATTCACGCTGGGGTCATCAAGAGAAGACTTCTGCGAATGAAAGCGCGGCGCGACGTCAACCCAGAAAAGGAGGCCTTCTCGATGTTTCACCGCCCTTCGACCATTCAAAGAAATCTTCTCCTTTCCTCCGCCCTTGTCTCGCTGGTCCTGGCCGGCACCCACGAAGCAGCCGCCTCGTTTTCTGCCTCGTGCTCCCGCGTAGGATAGACACGACGGTTCCGTGAATCCGGCCTCCAGGCCCGAAGGGAGTCTCCTCCATGCGCGCGATGGCCATGCCCTCGTACGGTCCCGTAGAACAGATGAAGCTCGTCGAGTTGCCGACTCCCGAGCCTGGACCCGGCCATGTTCGCGTCAGGGTCCACGCTTCGGCCGTAAATCCTTCGGAGCTGAAGGTCGCGACCGGCGAGGTGAAGTTCTTGCATGGCCGCACTTTCCCGATGGTGCTCGGCTACGACTTCTCCGGCGTCATTGATCGGGTGGGTGCCGGTGTCGCGACGGTAGCCGAAGGCGACGAGGTCTTCGGATTTCTGCCCTATTCCGGATCCAACAAACTGGGTGCGTTTGCCGAGTACACGGTCTCGGCGGCATCGGGACTGGCCCGGAAGCCCGCGAGCGTATCCCACGCTGTCGCGGCGGCGGCCGCGACGCCGGCCATCACGGCATTACAGTCGCTTCGAGACCTCGGCCGTCTGCCGTCGGGTGGCCGCACGCTCATCATCGGCGCGTCTGGGGGCGTGGGCGCGCTCGCCGTCGGTGTTGCAAAGAAGCTCGGTGCTGAAGTCGTGGCGGTATGCGCGACCCATGCGGTCGATTTCGTCAAGGAATTGGGCGCCGAGGTGGTGATCGATCGCAAGAAGGAAGATCCGCTGAGGGTCGCCAAAGGTCACTTCGACATCGTATTCGACGCTGCTGCGGTCTCTTCCTGGTCCGCGACGCGACACCTGCTCGGCAAGGGTGGCGTCTATGTGACGACGCTTCCGGGGCCGGCGATCGTGTTCCACCTTGGCCTGAGCCTGTTCACGGCCACCCGCGCGAAGATCGTGGTCGTGAAGAGCCGGACTGACGATCTCGCTTTGGTTGGTCGTTGGTTGACCGAAGGATTGAAAGTCCCGATCGATTCCACGGTCCCGGTACGGGACGTGGTGGCGGGGATCAAGCGGCTGGCGGCGGGTGAGATGCGCGGTCGCATCAGCGTCGATGTGATCGGCGGATTCTGAGGAATGGCGCATTAGACTTCGACCTCGTATGGTCTCGTTGCGATGTCGACCGCGCCCACTCTCCGCCTGAAGATCCCGGAGCTCCGGGACGACGTGTCCGCGTCATGGTGACGCTGTCCCCGGAAGCCGCTTCGGACTACGGTTTCGTGCGGGACCTGCCGGACATCATCGTGCGCGCCGAGCCGCGCGAGGCGTCCCGCTTCGTCGGCAGCTCTTCGCCCATCTCTCCCTCAGATTCGCGCGTCCATTCGCCGGAGGCGCTCGATCATGATCTTCATGACCTGCAGCGCGAACATTGGTGTCTGCTGCACGAGGAAATTGAATCGTTCCGCGTTGACCGGCACCACGACACAGTCGGTCCTCGCGATCGCCGTGGCGCTCCGCCGGCTGGAGTCGATGAGCGACATCTCACCGAAGATGCCGCCGGGCCAGACCGTTTCCACGTGGGCGCCGTGAACGAGGATCTCCACCTCGCCTTCCTTCACGCCGTACATCCGGCCGCCGCCTTCGCTGCCCTCTTCGAAGATGCGGTGCCCCGCCGCGTAAACCTCGACGTCGTCCGCGTTCCGGAAGAGATCGATCGACACAGTCATACGCACTCCTCTGCGTAAGACTCTAAATGAAAAGCGTTCAAGATGCAGGACCGAATTCCCCTATCGACCTGAAGACGCTCTAACAAAAAGAGCCCCCGGGATCGCCCGGGGGCGGAGGAGGAAAGAGGTTTTCGAGCCGCGCGGCGCGCGCGGCGTCGGTATCTTCTAGAAGGCGACCTGGGCGGCGAGGAGGGCCTCGTTGTAGCTGTCGCTCAGCGCGCCGTTGACCATGCGGCCGTCCTGCTGGACTTTGAAGTAGTCGAGCTTGAGGCTGACGTTCTTGTACTTGTCGTGGCCGAGCGGGAGCCAGTGGAGGCCGAGCGTCCACGTCTTGATCTGCGTGCCGGTCGCGGACTTTGCGACGCCGTTCTCGCCGTTCTGCGCGTCCTTGTCATTCGTGATGAGATCGTAACGCGCACCGATCTGGACCCGGTCGAGGATCGTGTAGAGCACGGAGCCGTAGAAGCCGTCCTTGCGGAGGTCGTTCAGACCGGCGCGTCCGTCGGCCCCCGAGAGGTACTCGAACTCGACGATGAGCGGGAAGGCCGAGCCACCGTTGAAGCGGGCGTGGCCGCCGACGCGGCGGCGGATGAGGTGCGCGGACGTCTGGACGGCGCCATAGCAGCCGGAGCCGCCGAAGTTGAGGCCGGGAACGAACTTGAGGTCCATCCGGCCGCAGGCGTTCAGCGAGTCGTTCGTGTCGCTCAGGACGTTGGAGGGATTACCGTTCGTGGCTGAAGCCCAGAGCGTGACGGGCTCCGCGATGTCGCCCTTGAAGAAGAATCCCGTCTCGCGTCGGTCGGAGTAGGCGCGGATGATCTGCGCGCGCTCGGGAAAGTCGAGCTCGGACGAGGAGCGGACACCCTCTTCCGTGAGGACGATCTTCTTCTGACCGAGGGAGAGATCGTAGCCATTGAAGCCCGTGTAGGTGACCGCGAGGTCTTGAAGGATCTTCCCGTCCGTGCCGGCCGTCTGCGGGCTGATCGCTTTCGAAGGATCGAGCATGACCTCGAAGCCCCAGTCGCGGTTGATCTTGCCGTTGAGCTTGATCTCGGCGCGGCGCAGCCGGAACGTGTTCGCGCCGATGTTGTTCCCGAGCGTGCTGTTGCCGCCGCCCGCCGTCGAGTACGGCGAGTCGTCGAGGATGTACCAGGACTGCAGGAGGAGGCCGAACTTCAGCTCGCCTTCACTGCCGATCTTGAGCGCGGTCGGCAGGCCGCCCGCGGCTGCCGGCTTCGGCGCCGGACGGCTGTAGCCGGGGCGGTCGTGCTTGAGGTTGTAAAGGTCGATCGCGGTCTCGTTCTCGGCGACGACCGTCTCCCCGTTCGAACCCTGTCCGAGCATCGTGATCGCGACGCCCATGTCGTTCGAGACGAGCCACTCTTTGTACTTCTTGTCTGTGTTGAAGACGTAGATTCGGCCGTCCTTTTCGACTTCCTTGTACCAGAGCCCCTGAGCGGCGGCCGGCATCGTGAATCCGAGAAGAGCGGCACCAGTGAGGGCCGCCGGGAGCAGGACGGCGCCCGAAAGGGCGAGCGCTCCGAGCCCGTTCAAAAATCTTTTCATCGAGGTCCTCCTTACGGACGGGACTCTCGACGAGCGGGGTTAAGGGGCTTCTTAACTTGTATGGAGTCCGTGTAAAGACTCGCTTCCCACGACGCTTAACACCGACTTAACATCACGCACACATAAACAACTCCTCGGCCGCCAACACTCCGCGCCACCAGGGAAAACACCTTGGAAGGAGGACGTCACATGAAATCGATCTCGAAGAAGCCGGCGATCGCGGCCCTCGCGCTCGTCGTCTCGGGCGTGCTGTTTGCCGATACCGTGAAAGTGGATTCGGCAATTCCGGCCTACAAGCGGGCGTCGGGCATCTCCGGAAACCTGAATTCCATCGGCTCGGACACGCTCAACAACCTCATGACGTACTGGGCCGAGGGCTACAAGAAGGCCTACCCGAACGTCAACATCCAGATCGAGGGGAAAGGCTCGTCTACGGCTCCTCCGGCGCTGATGGAGGGGACGGCGCAGCTTGGCCCAATGTCGCGCGAGATGTCGGGCGCCGAGAAGGACAAGTTCGAGGCGAAGTACGGCTACAAGCCGACAGCCGTCCGCGTGGCCCTCGACGGCCTCGCGGTGTACGTGAACAAGGACAACCCGATCGAGAAGCTCACGCTCAAGCAGGTCGACGCGATCTTCTCCTCGACCCGCAAGCGCGGCGGCAAGGACGTGAAGACGTGGGGCGATCTCGGCCTCGCGGGCGACTGGGCGAACAAGCCCATTTCGCTTTTCGGCCGCAATTCGGCCTCGGGGACATATGGATACTTCAAGGAGCACGCGCTCGCGAAGGGCGACTACCGCAACAGCGTGAAGGAGCAGCCCGGTTCCTCTTCGGTCGTCCAGGGCGTGGCCGAGGACAAGTACGCGATCGGCTATTCCGGCGTCGGCTACACGACCTCCGGCGTCAAGACGGTGAAGCTGGCCGAGGCTGACGGCGGCGAGTTCTACGGGGAATCCTACGAGAACGTCCTCGCGCGCAAGTACCCGCTCTCGCGCTACCTCTTTGTGTACGTGAACCGCGCGCCGAACAAGCCCCTCGACCCGCTCGTCAAGGAGTTCTTCGCGTTCGTGCTCTCCAGGGACGGCCAGGAGATCGTCGTCAAGGACGGCTTCTTCCCGCTGCCCGCCTCCGCGGTCGCCGAAGAGACTGGAAAGCTCGCCAAGTAACACGGATTCCCGTCGGCGGCGCTTCCGGACGGGGGCGCCGCCGTCAGGATCGAGCGGTCATGTCGCAGCCTACATCCTCCCAGCGGTTCTGGACGAAGGCCGTGGATCGTCTCGCGAGCCTGACGATCTCCACGGGCGGGCTGCTCATGATCGGGAGCCTGGTGCTCATTTTCCTGCTCATCGTCTCGGAAGCGATTCCGCTGTTCATCGCGCCAAAAACGGCCGCGCACGGAAAGCTCGCGACGCCTCCGAAAGCGCTCGTCGCGAGCGCCGACGAATATCGCGACGACGTCAGCTTCCTCATGCCCGACGGACTGCTCCGGGTCGTCGCCCTCGCGGACGGCAGAACCGTGAAGGATCTCGCCGTGCCTGGTATCGAGGGCCGCACCGTCACCGCCGCGGTTCGTTCCGTCAAGGGCGACATGGCCCTCGGCCTGTCGGACGGCAGCGCGATCGTCGCGATGCCGAAGTGGCAGTCTTCTTTCGAGGGCGGCGTGCGCAAGGTCGACTTCGACGTGAAGGCGCTCCCACGCCTCGCGCTCGATCCGGCGGGGCGCGCGCTCACGCGCATCGCGTTCGCGGAGAAGGAGTCCGGCGCCTCGGCGGTGGTGGCCTCTCCCGCTCCGGACGCGCTTTTCTTCGGCATCGCGTCTTCCGAGCCGGGAGACGTCATCACGAAGGACCTCTCCGCGGTTCTCGGCAAGGAGACCGTCACGGCGCTCGCTTTTCTCGACAACGGAAACTCGCTGTGCGTGGGCACGGCCTCCGGTAAGATCCTGAGCATTCCCGTCGAGGATTCGAGGGTGCCCGGCGCGACCGAGACGACGGCCGTGAACACAGACGGGACGCCCATCACCGTCCTCGAGACGCTCGTCGGCGGGCAGACGCTCGTCGCGGGCGACGCACGAGGCCGCGTCACGGGCCTCCTCCGTGTCCGCGACAACGCCGAAGCCGAAGCCCGAAAGCTGCTCCCGGTGAAGACCTTCGACGGCCACTCCGCGGCCATCACCGCGGTCGGAGCGTCGGGGCGCGGCAAGACATTCGTCAGCGCCGACGAAAAGGGCAACCTCGTCGTCCATTTCGGAACGAACGCCCGCACGCTTGCGCGCGCCTCCGTGGACGGGTCCGTTTCGGCGCTCGACGTCTCGCCGAAGGCGAACAGCTTTCTCGCGATGACGACGAAGGGGCTCACGGACTTCACGCTCGACGCTCCGCATCCGGAGATCTCGTTCGCCGCGCTCTTCGGCAAGCAGCTCTATGAGGGTTACGACTCGCCGGAGTACGTCTGGCAGTCGAGCGGCGCCACGGACGACTTCGAGTCGAAGCTCTCGCTCGTCCCCCTCATCTTCGGAACGCTCAAGGGCACGTTCTACGCGATGCTGTTCGCGGTCCCGATCGGGCTCGCCGCGGCGCTCTACACGTCCGTCTTCGCGACGCCGAAAGTGAAGCGCTTCGTCAAGCCCATCGTCGAGATCATGGCGGCGCTCCCCTCCGTCGTCCTCGGGTTCCTCGCCGGCCTGTGGCTCGCGCCGCTCATCCAGAAGGCGACGGTCTCGACGCTGCTGCTCGTGCCGTCCGTCCCGCTGTTCGTGCTCGCCGGCGTCTTCCTGTTCCAGCTCCTGCCGTTCGAAACGCGCCAGCACGTGCGTCCCGGACACGAGCTGTTCCTCGTCCTCCCGCTCGCCCTCCTCGGGGCGCTCTTCGCCTGGTTTGCCGGCCCCTTCCTCGAGCACGTCCTCTTCGGAGGCGACTTCAAGGCCTGGCTTCTGACGTCGTCGGGCCTGAAGTACGACGCCCGCAACAGCCTCGTCATCGCGTTCGCGATGGGCTTCGCCGTCATCCCGATCATCTTCACGATCTCCGAGGACGCCCTCTCGAGCGTCCCCGAGCACCTGAAGGCCGCCTCCCTCGCGCTCGGGGCCTCGCCGTGGCAGACGGCGATCCGCGTGATCCTGCCCACGGCTTCCGCGGGAATCTTCTCGGCCCTGATGGTCGGCTTCGGACGCGCCGTCGGCGAGACGATGATCGTGCTGATGGCGACGGGCAACACGCCCATCCTCGACTGGAACATCTTCAACGGCATGCGGACTCTTGCGGCGAACATCGCCGTGGAAATCCCCGAGGCGCCCCAGGGCGGCACGCTGTACCGCGTGCTCTTTCTCGCGGCTCTCCTGCTCTTCGTCGTCACCTTTCTCGTCAACACGCTCGCGGAGGCGCTGCGCCAGCGGCTCCGCAAGAAATACACGGTCATTTGATGTCCAGAGCCGCTCACCCCGAAGCGGTCCCGGCGACGGCCGCGCCGCGCCGCACGACGCTCGCCGAGTTCCTCTTCCGGAAGGGCGAGCCGATGATCTGGCTCGCCGGCGCGGGCCTGTCGATCTCGTTGCTGCTCATCTTCGGGCTGCTCGCGCTCGTCGCCGTGCGGGGCCTCGGCTTCTTCTGGCCGCACGCCCTCGTCCAGATCGAGACGAAGGACGGCAGGAAAGTGCTCGGCGAGATCCTTTCGCGCGAACCCATGCCGGACGCGAAGGAGAAGACGCCGCCGATGCGCATCCGCGTGAAGATCGCGAATCGGGACCTGAACGGACTCGACTTTCGCTGGATCGAGGAGAAAGACATCGTCCGGACGGACGCGCCCGCGAACGCGCTCGTCGTCGAGCGCCAGGAGTACGGCAATTTTCATGGATTCCTGAAGGACATCAGGCGTGGAGACGAGGTGCTCGGCGGCGCCGACGCCGCCGGGCTCGCGCGCCTGAAGGAGCTGCAGAGAAAGATCCGTTCGGCCTTCGAGGAGCTGCGTGAGACCGAAAAGAAGGAGGTCGGGGCGATCAACGCCGCCCTCGAGCGCGACCGGCTCGCGCTCCGGCGCGCCGAGCTCAAGAAGGAACCCGGTCTCGCACGGCACCGCGTCGCGAACGAAGCCCATCAGGCCGAGCTCAAGCGCCGGTACGAGGAGATCCGCGAGCGCCTCGAGGCCCGCCGCAAGGAGAACGCCGCGGTGAGCGCTACGCTCGTCGACGCCGAAGGAAAGAGCAAGACGGTTCCGGTCTTCGGCATGGTGCGGATCGTCCAGCCGAACGCCGAATCGGTTGCGCAGAAGATCGGCGTTTACCTCTCGCGCATCCGCGAGTTCGTGTTCGACGAGCCCCGGGAGTCGAACACCGAGGGCGGCGTCTTCCCGGCCATCTTCGGGACGATTCTGATGGTCGTGCTCATGAGCATCGTCGCCGTGCCGTTCGGCGTCGTCGCCGCGCTCTACCTCCGCGAATACGCGAAGCAGGGCCGGATCGTCGGGCTCGTGCGGATCGCCGTGAACAACCTCGCCGGCGTCCCGTCGATCGTGTTCGGCATCTTCGGGCTCGGCTTCTTCGTCTACGGCATCGGCGCGCACATCGACCAGATCTTCTTCCCCGAGGCCTTACCGACGCCCACGTTCGGCACCGGCGGCATCATCTGGTGCGCCCTGACGCTCGCCATCCTCACCGTGCCCGTCGTCGTCGTGGCCACGGAGGAAGCCCTCGCCGCGGTCCCCCCGGGCATGCGCCACGCTTCGCTCGCGCTCGGCGCCACGAAGTGGCAGACCACGTGGCGCGTCGTGCTGCCCGCGGCCGCGCCCGGTATCCTGACGGGACTGATCCTCGCGATGGCGCGCGGCACGGGAGAAGTCGCGCCGCTCATGATCGTGGGCGTCGTCAAGCTCGCGCCCACGCTGCCGGTCGACGCCATCTTTCCGTTCCTGCACCTCGAGCGGAAGATCATGCATCTCGGATTCCATCTCTACGACGTGGGCTTCCAGAGCCCGAACGTCGAAGCGGCCATCCCGATGGTCTACACGACCACGATCCTTCTCCTCGTCATCGTCGTCGCGCTGAACCTCTCGGCGATCGTCATCCGCAACGTCCTGCGCAAAAAGCTGCAGACCTCCACGTTCTGAGGTCGGGAAGAGAGACGGAAGCGAGACAATGGACACGACAATGACAGAAGGCCGGACCGGCATCGAGACGCAGGCGCCCATCGTGGCGCGCGCGGCCGCGTCTTCGGGCGAACCGAAGCCCGACATCATCGAATGCGACGGTGTGAGCCTTTTCTACGGGCAGAAGCAGGCGCTGTTCGACATTTCGCTCCGCTGCAAGCAGAACGCGGTCACCGCGTTCATCGGGCCGTCAGGCTGCGGCAAGTCGACGCTCCTCCGCTGCCTCAACCGGATGAACGACCTCATCGATGGCGTGAGGATCGACGGCACGATCCTGATCCACGGCAAGTCGATCTACGAGCGCGGCGTGGACGTGACGCAGATCCGCAAGCGCTTCGGGATGGTCTTCCAGAAGTCGAATCCCTTTCCGAAGTCGGTCTACGAGAACGTCGTGTACGGTCTCCGCATCCAAGGCATCAAGAGCAAGAGCGTCCTCGACGAGGCGTGCGAGAAATCCCTCCGGAACGCCGCCCTGTGGGACGAAGTGAAGGATCGCCTGCAGGACTCCGCTCTCGGCCTTTCGGGAGGTCAGATGCAGCGCATCTGCATCGCGCGCGCGATCGCGGTCGAGCCCGAGATCCTGCTGATGGACGAACCCTGCTCGGCCCTCGATCCCATCGCCACGAGCAAGGTCGAAGAGCTCATCTTCGAGCTGAAGGAGCGCTTCACGATCGTGGTCGTGACGCACAACATGCAACAGGCCGCCCGCGTCTCCGACGAGACCGCGTTCTTCATGCTCGGCAAGCTCATCGAGTTCGACAAGACCGAGATGATTTTCACGAAACCGCGCCAGAAGACGACAGAGGACTACATTACGGGGAGATTCGGCTGATGACGGGACAGAAGCCCTCCCGACCTTCGACGCACGACGCCACGCCTTCCGGCGCCTCGGGCGCCGTGCGTCAGCGCATCGTCGTCGTCGAAGACGACGACGATCTCGCCTTCACGCTGACGTACAACCTCAAGAAGGACGGGCGTTACGAGATCGAGCGCTTCGCCGGCGGCCTCGTGGCCCTCGACGCGCTCCTCGCGCGGCCCCCCGACCTCGTCGTCCTCGACCTGAACCTCCCCGACGTGGACGGGCTCACGATCTGCCGCGAGCTGAAGAAACACGACGAGACCCGCCGCGTCCCGATCCTCATGCTCACGGCCCGCGTGGAAGAGCGCGACAAGCTGCTCGGGTTCGAGCTGGGCGCCGACGACTACGTGACGAAGCCGTTCTCGATGAGGGAGCTCATGGCCCGCATCGGGGCGCAGCTTCGCCGCAGCGCCCTGCCGCAGTCGCCCGACGACGTCTACGACGACGGCCACCTGCGGATCGACCGCGCGCGCCATACCGCCGAGAGCGAAGGTGTCTCCGTCCACCTCACGAAGAAGGAATTCGACCTCCTCTGGCTGCTCATCCGGAGCGGCGGACGCGTCGTCTCGCGCGAGACCATCCTCTCGCGGCTCTGGGACTACGCCGCCGACATCGAGACACGTACCGTGGACGTCCACATCCGCTCGCTCCGCAAGAAGATCGGCGACCATGTGATCGACACGGTCGTCGGCGTCGGATACAAGTTCGCCCGATGAGCCGCGTCCTGCGCCGCTCGCTCGTCCCGGTCGTCCTCGGAATCGTCCTCGGGGGCCTCTTCGCGTTCCTCCTCGGACGCGTGCTCGATGGGGCGGTGCACGAGAGGAGCCGACAGGCGCTCATCGAGAAGCTCGAACGCCTCGCCCCGGAATTCGAGGAGGACCTGAAATCGAAGGCCCGCCCCGGCGAGCGGATCCGGCTCGCCGCCCGCCAGGCGGGGGCCCGGCTGACGGTCATCGCGGCCGACGGCGTCGTCCTCGGAGACAGCGAGGTCGCGCCCGAGAACCTCCCCGCGGTCGAGAACCACCGCTCGCGCCCCGAGGTCGAGGCGGCCCGGCGCGACGGGATCGGCTTCGGCGATCGTCGCTCGGCCACCGTCCTCGAGCCCTTCGTCTACGTGGCGCGCCGCGTGGGTCCCGAGGCGGCTCCCTTCGGTTACGTCCGCCTCGCGATCAGCCAGAACGAGCTCGACCTGCTCGAAGCGCCCCTCCGTCGCATGCTCTACGAGGTTTCGCTCCTCGCGGGCCTCATGGTCGCGTTCCTCGTCATCGCCATCCGCCAGCGCCACGCGAACGCGCTCGCCCGCGTCGTCGCCGGCGTCACCGAAGCGGCGGAGGGCCGACGGCCGGCTCCTCCACCGGGCTCGTCCGAGGAGACCGAAGAGGTTTTCCAGGCGCTCGCCCGCTTCGCGCAACTCGTCGCGGCGGAGCGCGAAGGCAGCGCGAAGGCGCGTCTCCTCGCCCGGGCCGTCTTCGAGCAGGTTCCCGTCGGCCTCGTCGTCGTGGACCGGACGCTCGCCCTCCTCGACGCGAATCCCGCCGCCCTCGCTCTTTTCCGCGCGCCCGCCGGCGCCCCGCGGCACGCGCTCGTCGACCTCGTCCGCGACCCGCAAACGCTCCGGCTCTTCGAGGCCGCGATCCGGGGCGAGGCCCACGCTGAAGAGACGGCCGTGCTGCGCCTCGGCGGCAAGATCACGCCCGAGCAGGTCCTCGAAGTGAACGTGCGCGCCGTGCCGCACGGCGCGGCCGGCGGCGAGCCCGCCGCCGTGGGAGTCGTCCGAGACGTCACCGAGCGCGAGCGCACGGAGACGATGCGGCGCCGCTTCGTCTCCGACGTGTCCCACGAGCTACGGACGCCGATCGCGGCGATCCGCGCCGCCGTCGAGACGCTCTCGGACGAAGACGAGCTGCCGTCCGACCTCGCGCGCCTCATGAGCATTCTCGAGCGGCAGTCTTCGGAGATGGAGGCGCTCGTCTCGGACCTGACGGATCTCTCCCAGATCGAGTCGGGCGCCGTGACGCTCGCGATCGAACCCGTCCCGCTGAAGCCGCTCCTGCTGTCTGTCGTACGCGACCTCGCTCCCGCGGCCGCGGCGCGAGGCGTGGCCGTCGCCGTAGAGGCGGACGACCAGCTCGAGCTCCTCGGAGACCGCCGGCGTATCTCGCAGGTCTTCCGCAACCTCGTGGACAACGCGGTGAAATTCTCGCCCCCGGGACAGCGGGTCGACGTCCTAGCCGAGGGCGGGGTTTCGGACGTCTCTCCGAACGGGGACCGGATCTCTCCTCTCGTCGTTCACGTCGTAGACCGCGGCATCGGCATTCCGCGAACGGAACAGGACCGCATTTTCCAGCGCTTTTATCGCGTCGATCCCTCTCGCGCGAAATCGGTCCCGGGCACGGGCCTCGGCCTCGCCATCGTCAAGCACCTCCTCATCCTCCACGGCGGCACGATCCGCGTGGACTCGGAGCCCGGAAAAGGAAGCCGCTTCACCGTCACGTTGCCGGCGGCGCCCAGGCGCGGTCTCGCCGCGGAACGCACCAAGGAGAACTCATGAAGGAACACTTCTCCGAGAAGCTCGAGAGCCTGCGCCGCCAGCTCATTGGCATGGGCGCGGAAGTCGAGAACCAGATCCGCCTCGCCGTCGAGGCCCTCGTCGAGTCCGACGCCGCGAAGGCGCGCAGAGTGATCGAGCACGACAAGGTGATCGACCAGATGGAGATCAAGAACGACGAAGACGCCATCGAGCTTCTCGCCACGCAGCAGCCCGTCGCGGGCGACCTCCGCCTCCTCGTCTCGTCGCTCAAGATCAACGCCGACCTCGAGCGGATCGGGGATCACGCCGTGAACATCGCCGAGGCCGCCGAGCGCATGTCGCGGTTCCGTCCGTTCAAACCGTGGATCGACGTCCCCTACATGGCCGAGATCGCGCGCGGCATGCTCCAGGAGGCGCTCGACGCGTTCGTGAGGAAGGACAGCGAACTCGCCCTCGCGGTCTGCAAACGCGACGACATCCTCGACGAGAGGAATAAGTCGATCATCCGCGAGCTCCTGACCTACATGGCCGAGAATCCGGCGCTCATCAGCGCGTCCATCGAGATCATGAGCATCTCGAAGAACCTCGAGCGGGTGGGCGACCTCGCCACGAACATCGGCGAAGAGGCCATCTACATCGCCGAGGGCGAGGTCATCAAGCACAACCTGCAGCCGAACCGCGGCGCCGAGCACGCGACCGCCCCGCATCCCGACCGCACCTGACCGATCGCACCCGACCCGCACGATGGCGACGGCTATCATCCCGGCGCGATGCCTCGCCAGAAATTCTCCGTCGTTCCTGGCACCTTCGCCGTCTGCCGCCTGCCGGCGGATATCGCCCTGCCGCTCTGGGCGTCGACCCCAGGCGGGTTCACGTCCGTCACGCGAACGGCGGACGAGCTTTCGATCGTGTGCGAGGAGGCCCGGGTCCCGGCACCCCGGCCCGAGAGACTTCGCAGCGAGGGCGGCTTCGCCCTGCTGAAGATCCACGGCCCCTTCCCGCTCGACACGGTCGGAATTCTCGCCGGCATGGCGAAGCCCCTCGCGGACGCCGGCATCAGCCTGCTCGCAATCGGGACGTTCGACACGGACTACCTGCTAGTGAAGCGCGCCCAGGCGGCTCGCGCCGTCGTCGCGCTGACCCAGGCGGGCCACACGCTCGTCGAAGACTGAGGTCAGCAGTCCCTGCGATACGCGTCCTAAATCCGTTCGTGTGAAGGCGGGCCGAAGGGCCGTGCCCGCGTATGATCCGCACATGGCTGACTTGGCCGAGTCTCCGGTACGGATGGCGCGCGTTCTGCGCAACGGCGCGCCGGACGACGGGTCTTTTGACATCGAGTTCTGGCGGCGGGTCGGCGCGGAAGGGCGCTTCGCCGCGGCCTGGGAAATGGTTTGCGAAGCCGAGGCGATCCGGGGGGTGCAGAATGTCCGTGAACCCCGACTTCAGAGATCTGTTCTCCGAATTGAACGCCTCTGAAGCGCGATTCCTCATCGTCGGCGCTCACGCCGTAACGTTTCATTCCGTTCCCCGATACACGAAGGACATCGACATCTGGATCGAGCCGACGCGTGAAAACGCCGGCCGTACTTTCTCCGCGCTTTCGCGATTCGGCGCGCCCGTGGAGCGCGTGAGCGTCGATGACCTTTGTTCTCCCGGAGTCATCTTCCAGATCGGCGTGGAGCCGAACCGCATCGACGTGTTGACTTCCATCGCGGGCCTCGAGTTCGGGGAGGCCTGGGGCCGAAAGGTGCCGTCGGCCTACGGCGGTGTTCCCATCAGCGTCCTCGGCCTCGACGACCTGGTCGTGAGCAAGAAGGCGGCCGGCCGTCCCCAGGACCTGCTCGACATCGACTGGCTGGAGAAATCCCGAAGGCAGTAGCTCCACCTGCCGGGGATGCGCGCCCGTCCGCCGGGCCTAAGATCTCCCCGAGATGCAGTCCGGACAGAATTTCTCCGTGATTCCCGGCGCCTACGCGGTCTGCCACCTTCCCGCAAAGGCTCCCCTTCCGGCCTGGCCCGGCAAGGCCTTCACGTCGGTCACCCGCACCGCCGACGAGCTGTCGATCGTATGCGAGGAGAGTTGGCTCCCGCCGGACCTCGGCGGCGTCGAGTTCCAGGTCGAGCGCGGCTGGGCCCTCCTGAAGCTCCACGGCCCGTTCCCGCTCGATGCGATCGGCGTCCTCGCGTCCGTCGCGAAGCCGCTCGCGGAGGCGGCCATCAGCCTCTTCGCGGTCTCGACGTTCGACACGAACTACATCCTCGTCAAGAGGATCCACGTGAAGAACGCGATCACAGCGCTCAGGCTCGCGGGGCACACGCTGGTCGAGAGCTGAATCCGGGTCGCGCCAACGGTTTCTTCATCCAGGTCCACCCTGAATCAGGGCCGGAGCCTCGAGCTGAAGAACTACGTGGCGGGCTGGCCTGCGCTTTGGAAAAGTACTCTGGGCACCCATGAGCCGCCCGAAAGCCGTATAACAGCTCGTGGCCGCCCGCTCGCTACGCTCGCCGCTGGGCCTGCCCATGAAGACCCGCGCGAATACACCCACATCAGGGCCGGCGTGAACGGTCGAATCGGGCCAGGGTTTGTTTGCTTGAATGAGCAGTCAGGAGCTGGTCGAAAGCGGGTTCGCCTAATCGTGGGCTATTAGTACGGACAGGCCGCGGCACGCCTTTGACCCCCCATTCGAAGAGTTTTTCTTGAGTAACCCAATTCATGACACAAGCGCACCCAAGAAACACCAAATCGCGCGTTTATACGCGCGAATACACCTTGCACAGGGCCAGTACCTACCAGCCAATTGGTCTATTATTGGGAACTAGTTGCGGCCCGCGATAGGCCCCGTGGTTACGTTGATCGTGCCTGGCGCGTCGCTCCCGGAATCACCGCTAAATCCAAGCCAGCCAATGAGATACGAGAAGAACCCGATGTCGAGATCGAAGACAGCCTTACATCCAAACATACGTCCTCCTTGGCATACCCGGGTTAGCGGGTCACCAACAATTGGTTAGTGCTGGGGTCTTCCAGCTGTGGGCTATATACACGGACAGACGAGGTCACACCTTTGACCCCCTCTGAAGAAAACTCTTTTTGGGGCACCCAGTTCATGGCACCCGCCCTCCGGATCGGTGTACGTTTTCTCTAGACCGTTCAGTAACCGCTCGCCGCAAGACGAAACGGTTTGTAGGGGGTCCGAACGCCCCGGTTCCTGCCCTCGAAATAATCCGCGATGTGCGCGATCAAACCCGGGGAGGCGGCTTGATTGCTGATGGTCTCGCACAGTTCTCGGTAGGCGGGATTAGACGAAATCGATTCCGAGAAAACCGAGTTCCGAATGGCAGATACGCGTTGCGCGACCTCGTCCGAACGTCCGAGCTTCGACAAACACTCCGCGATTCGGAGCTGAGCACAAAGGACGAATTGCTCGAGTCCCTGCTCTGTCGCGTCCGCTGAAACTCGCTCGAAGGACCGCAGGGCCCGGGTCGTATTACCTTTGAGCAGCTCAATGGTCGCGAGCCCGCTTCGAATCATCAAGAGGTGAGCCGACATTCCGAGGCGCCGTGCGTGGCCGATGCAGCGCACATATGCGGCCTTGGCCGCCTCAAGGCGACCCACCCTGACGAGGCAGAAGCCGCGATTAATCAGGGTTGTGGTGTATGCAGCTCCGTCAAGTTCGGGATGGAGCAGTTTGACCGCCCCGTCATAGAAATGTAGGGCGGACTGGTATTTCTCCTTGCCGAAGAGAAGAACACCTATTGCTGCTTCGGCTCGTCCCTGCCAGTTCTCCTGGCCGTAGAGCTGAAACTCCGAACGTGCGCCCTTCAGAAGCTTCCATGCGACCGGGAAATGGCCAGCAAACGTTGCCGCCGATCCTTCGAAGAAGTCGACGAGCGCCAAAGCAAAACTGTCCTCGCCGGCGGAAAGGAAGTGAATCCGGGCGGCCGATGCGGATGACTGGGCCTCCTCGGCTCGCCCGAGGAAGTTCAATGCACTCGATTCCACGAGCGCAGACTCTCCAAGGATCTGTTCGCGGCACACGGGCTGGGCAGGACCCTTGTCCTTGAGAAACGGAAGGCATTTCGTGAATTCGGCAACAACCTTCGCGAATCCGAGGAACTTTGCAGGATCCGTCGGCACCTTCGGCATCGCAAGCTGGCACGCATACAAGTATGCGTAGCCGCGGCTCGGATCCGCTTCGATCTTCCCGAGCAGCTCCTTCGCCTTGTCCAGGCCGCCAGCCCCCTCTTCCGAAACCGCCTTCACGATCTCGGCCGCGAACTGGCGACCGTCGTGCGCGAGGCGGCCGAGGCGGTCGGAGGGGCGCTTTTTCGTCTTGAACTTGAGGAGGAACTCCTCGCGCTCATCGGCGGGCGCGTCGTCCTGCGGCAGCTCGTCGAAGAAGGCGTCGAACTCTTCCTTCATCTCGCGCGCCTTCGACAGCGTGCGGATGTCGGCGAGGTGTTTTCCGCAGGACGGGCAGCCTGTGGCGACGTGCGCCTTCACGTGCGCGTTCAACTCCGTCGTCCCCTCGGTCAGGAGCTCGAAGAGCTACCACTGCTCGGGGTGCGCCGGCGACGCCGGGGAGAAAGCCGCGCCCTGGAATTCCGCGCTCACGCGAGCACCTTACGCATCTTGTCGAGGCAGCCCCAGATCCGCTTCCAGACGGTCTTCTTCGAGTAGCCCGTGGCCTTCGTCATGTCGGCCAGGCTGTACTCCTGCCCGAAATAAAGCCGCACGATGCGCTTGCACTTCGGGCCCGCGCTGCGGATGGCCTTGTTCACCATGCGCACGGCTTCGAGGCGCGCGGTAACACGCTCGCACTTCGGATCGGACACGTCCATGCCTTCCGGCATCTGCTGGACGCTGCGTTCCTTGGCCATGGCGATGTTCAGGCAGGTGTTCAGGAACGCGATCTTCACGTAGCCGATCGGATCCTTCACGCGCGGGTCGCGTGCGAGAACGCGCATGTAGACGGTCTGGACGGCGTCTTCCGCCTCTTCGCGGCTGAAGTTATATTTCCTCACCGCGAGGCCGATGAGCTTGGGCCTGAGGACGTTGTTCAGCGCGGTCCAATCCCATTCGCCGGGCGTGACGCCCGCGGCCTCGGACGTGACGTCGTCACCGGCGGGAAGCTCGTCGGAGAGCACGGCGCGCAGCACGGAGGCTTCCGACAGATTCGACATCGAGCCACCACCGGCGAGTGCCGGCGTCAAGCCCATGCCGTCCGTCGTGTTCCACGCTGCCATGCACGAACTCCGACTCAAGCGCCACGCCCGCGTAAGCCGCTGGCGAGGTACCCGAAACTGAACCCGATGGAATTCTGTCATAAAACACAGCCTGTCAAGAGGAAAATCGATACGACCGCGCCCCGCACCCCGCCTCGACCAAACGCTCCGGAAGTCGCCTTCTTCCCAGGCCAAAGGCGTATGACGCTTCGTCTATCTCTCTGCTATTTCAGCCCTTTACAGGATCAGGAACGGAAAAATCCCGCTCGTTTTCCCAGTCTAAGGAGAATATCGCCTGACGGGCGTATGCTTTCCCACGCGCCGGGATCGCGTGATGCGACCCGGACGCGTCGACGTCCTCCGCTTCCTTCGGCTCTTTGCCTTTTTCCTCCGATCGGCGTCTTACTTCGATGGAGAAGATAGCCATGTCCACCGTCTCCACTCTCCCGCAGCGAAAAATCACGCTCCTCACGCTTCAGGCGAAGAAGGACCGCGGCGAGCCAATCACGATGCTCACCGCGTACGACTTCCCGACCGCGCGCGCTCTCGACCGCGCGGGCGTGGACTCCATCCTCGTCGGGGACTCGCTCGGCATGGTCGTCCTCGGATACGACACGACGCTCCCCGTGACGATGGAGGACATGCTCCACCACGCCCGCGCCGTTTCCCGCGGGGCGCAAATCGCGCATCTCGTCGGCGACATGCCGTTCATGTCGTACCAGGCGTCGGTCGAGGATGCGCTCTTGAACGCGGGCCGGTTCCTGAAGGACGGCGGCATGAACGCCGTCAAGCTCGAGGGCGGGCGCGAAATCGTGCCCGCGGTCCGGGCCATCGTCGCGGCCGGAATCCCGGTCGTGGGCCACATCGGCCTGACGCCCCAGAAGGTGAATCAGCTCGGCGGATTCCGCACGCAGGGCAAGTCGGCCGCCGCGGCGCGCACGCTGATCGAGGATGCACACGCTCTCGAAGAGGCCGGGTGTCACCTGCTCGTCCTCGAGGCGATGCCCGACCGCCTCGCCGCCCTGATCACGCAGCGCCTCTCGATCCCCACGATCGGAATCGGCGCGGGCCCGGCGTGCGGCGGCCAGGTGCTCGTAACGCACGACCTCCTCGGCATGACGGACGGCTTCACGCCGAAGTTCGTCAAGCGCTACGCGAACCTCGGCGAGGAGATGGCGCGCGCCTTCGGCGCCTACATCGACGACGTCGCCGCCGGGCGCTTCCCGGAGACCGCCCACTCGCAGCCGCTCGACGAGGACGTCTTCCGGGCGCTCACGCGCGAATGGGAGGCGCGGATTGCCCGCTGAAAGGACCCGTCCATGAACGTCCTCACGACGGCCGACGAGGTGCGCGCCTTCCGTACCGGTGTGGGCGGCGCGGGCGGCACGCTGGGCCTCGTGCCCACGATGGGCGCTCTCCACGCAGGCCACCTGTCGCTCGTCGCGCGCGCGCGAAGCGAAAACGACCGCGTCGCGGCGAGCATCTTCGTCAATCCGGCGCAGTTCGGAGAAAACGAGGACCTCGCCGCTTACCCACGAACCCCGGAGAACGATCTCCGCCACCTCGAGTCGCTCGGCGTGGACGCCGTCTGGACTCCGTCGCCGGGAGACGTCTACCCGCCCGGGTTCCAGACCTTCATCACCGTGGAAGAGGTGAGCGCGCCGCTCGAGGGTGCGCGCCGCCCCGGCCATTTCCGCGGCGTAGCAACCGTGGTCGCGAAGCTCTTCAACGTGTTCGAGCCGGACCGGGCGTACTTCGGCCAGAAGGACGCGCAGCAGGTCGCCGTGATCCGAAGGATGGTCGCCGACCTCTCGTTTCCCGTTGACGTCGTCGTGTGTCCGATCGTGCGCGAGGCGGACGGGCTCGCCCTGAGCAGCCGCAACGTCTACCTCTCGCCCGGAGAGCGCCGCGCGGCTCCGGTGCTCCGCCGCGCCCTTCTCGCCGCGCGCGCCGCCTTCGAGTCCGGCGAGCGCGATGCCGGCCGGTTGCGCGCCGTGCTCAACGAGACGCTCGCGGGGGAACCGCTCGCGCGCCCGGACTACGTCTCGGTCGCCGACGCCGTGACGCTTCTCGAGCTCGAGCGGGTCGCGGGGCCCGCCCTCGTATCCCTTGCGGTGCGCTTCGGCGGGACGCGCCTCATCGACAATGTCGTCCTCGGAGGCACCTGATGCTCCTCGCCATCGACGTCGGAAACAGCAACATCACGCTCGGCCTCTACGACGGGGAGACGCCCGGCCCGCGCTGGCGTCTCGCGACCGTGCACAACCGCACCGCGGACGAGTACGGACTCCTGCTCGACGACCTGCTCGATCATGCGGGCTTCGACGCGGACGCGGTGGACGCGGTCGTCATGGCCTCCGTCGTGCCGCCGCTGACGAGCGTCCTCGAAGAGGCCGCGACGCGCTATCTCGGGCGCGCGCCTCTGGTCGTGGATGCCGGCGTGAAAACGGGCGTGCGCATCCGGTACGATGATCCGAAGCAGGTCGGCGCGGACCGCGTCGTGGACGCCGTCGCGATCCGGCATCTTTACGGGGGCCCGGCGTGCTGCGTGGACTTCGGCACCGCGACGACGTTCGACGCCATCGGCCCCGAGGGCGACTATCTGGGGGGCGCGATCGCGCCGGGCATCGGCATCGCGGCCGACGCGCTCTTCCAGCGCGCGGCGAAGCTCCCGCGCGTGGATCTCGTACGCCCGCCCGCGCTCATCGGGAAGAACACCGTGCATTCCCTCCAGTCGGGGCTGCTCTTCGGCTACGTGAGCCTCGTCGAGGGAATGGTGGAGCGGTTCAAGAAGGAGCTCGGACCCTCGATGAAAACGATCGCGACCGGCGGACTGGCCGAGACGATCGCGAAAGAGACGACGTCGATCGACGTCGTGGCTCCGTGGCTGACGCTCGACGGCCTGCGCCTCATCCACGAAATGAACGCCGGCGGCTGAGGTGAGCATCATCCCCGTTCTCAGCGGAAAAAGAATCCTGCTTGGCGTCAGCGGCTCGATCGCCGCCTGCAAGGCCGCGGATCTCGCGAGCCGGCTGACGAAGGCCGGCGCCCGCGTGGACGCGATCCTGACCGCCGCCGCGTCGCGCTTCGTCACGCCGCTCACGTTTCAGTCCCTCACGGGGCGCCCCGCGCCCGCGGATCTCTGGAGCGAGGAGGCGCACATCCTGCACGTGGGCCTCGCGGACGGAGCGGATCTTCTCGTCGTCGCGCCCGCCACCGCGGACATTCTCGCGAAGCTCGCGCACGGGCTCGCCGACGACCTCCTCACGGTGACCGCACTAGCGGCGCGATGCCCTCTCCTCGTCGCTCCCGCGATGGACGCCGGCATGTTCGAGCATCCCGCGGTCCAGGCGAACCTCGCGACGCTCCGGGCACGCGGCGCCACCGTGATCGGGCCGGCGGACGGCCGGATGGCTTCCGGCCTCGAGGGACGCGGGCGCATGCTCGAGCCGGAAGAGATCCTCGGACACGTGAGGCTCGCGGCCGGCCGGAACGGCC
>Ga0075520_1000015_pt1 | contig 46145 bp, 42 predicted proteins | sample NGEPerB_FD_75100 | JGI IMG/M metagenome (GOLD analysis project Ga0075520, IMG submission 75100) | Arctic peat soil microbial communities from the Barrow Environmental Observatory site, Barrow, Alaska, USA - NGEE PermafrostAB12-B | ecosystem: Environmental > Terrestrial > Soil > Wetlands > Peat ... | reverse complement strand
GAGCTCCGCATCCCCGAGAACGAGCCGGGCAGCTCGATCATGCCGGGCAAGGTCAACCCGACGCAGTCCGAGGCGCTGACGATGGTCGTCGCACAGGTCTACGGAAACGACGCGGCCGTGGCATTCGCCGCGAGCCAGGGCAACTTCGAGCTCCACGTCTACAAGCCCGTCATGATCCACAACGTGCTCGAGTCGACGCGCCTCCTCGCGGACGCGTGCCGCAGCTTCCGCCGCAACTGCGCCGAAGGGCTGGAGGCCGACCGCGGGCGCATCGACGAGCTCGTGAAGAAATCGCTCATGCTCGTCACGGCCCTGAACCCCCACATCGGGTATGACAAGGCCGCCGCCATCGCGAAGAAGGCGCACCAGGAAGGCCTCACGCTGAAGGAGGCCGCGCTGAAGTCCGGCCACGTCACGTCCGAGCAGTTCGACGCGTGGATCGATCCCTCCAAGATGGTGGGGCCTGGCGGAACCGACTAGCGCCCCGGAAGGCGTCGCGAAGTAGACGTCCCCTAGAATCCGCCACCATGCCCTACGTCAGGAGCGAAGAGGCCGGGCCCGGCCGCGTCTATCCGTGGTACGTGCTCGCCGTCCTCGTCCTCGTGTACGTCCTCAACTTCATCGACCGCCAGATCGTCGTGATCCTGGCCGAACGCATCAAGGCGGACCTGAAAGTCACCGACGCCCAGCTCGGATTTCTGTACGGAACCGTCTTCGCCGTCTTCTTCGCGGTCTTCGCGATCCCGCTCGGCCGCCTCGCGGACGCCTGGGACCGGCGGCGCCTCATCGCGTGGGGCACGGCGTTCTGGAGCCTCATGACCGTGCTCTCGGGCCTCGCGCGCGGCTTCGGACCGCTCGCGTTCGCGCGCCTCGGCGTCGGCGCGGGCGAGGCAAGCGCGGCGCCCGCGGCCTATTCGCTTCTTTCCGACTGGTTCCCGAGGGAAAGGCGCGGGGCCGTCCTCGGCTTCTTCTCGAGCGGCATCTTCATCGGCGCGGGCCTCGGCCTCGGAATCGGCGGCCTCATCGTGGACCGCTGGGACGCGGCTTTTCCCGCGGGCGCAGCGCCCCTCGACCTCCACGGCTGGCAGGCCGCGTTCCTCGTCGTGGGTCTTCCGGGCCTCCTCCTCGCGCTGTGGGTGCGCACGCTCCGCGAGCCTCCGCGGGGCGGCTTCGGCGCTCCGCCCGTCGCCCGCCACCCGCATCCCTTCCGGCTCTTCCTGGGCGAGATGTCCTCCGTGATCCCTCCCTTCACGCTCGTCACGCTCGCGCGCGGCGGAGCGGGGCCGGCGGGCCTCGCGATCAACGTCGGCGCTGCCTCGGCGCTCGTGGCCGCCGCTGCGGTCCTGACCCGGCTCCTCGGGACGGCGCCCCAGTGGATCGCGCTCGCCGTCGGGCTCTACTCGGTCTTCTCGTGGGCGCAGGGGCTGCGGTTGAAGAGCCGCGGGGATTTCGACCTCGTCTTCCGAAACCCGCCGCTCGTCCTCTCGAATATCGGCTTCGGCCTCGTGACGTTCGGAACCTACTCCACGAGCCTGTGGATCGCGCCCTTCTTTCTGCGCGTCCACCACCTCGACATCGCGCGGGTCGGCCTGCTCCTCGGCGGCCTGCTCGCCGCGGGCGGCTGGCTGGGCGCGACGTCGGGGGGCCTCCTTGCGGACGCATGGCACAAAAAGACGCCCCGCGGCCGGCTCTACGTCGGTGTCCTGACGGCGGCCCTCGCGCTTCCGCTCGGCTTCATCCTGCTTTCGCTCCGTTCGCCGTCGGCGGCGCTCCTTCTGAGTTTTCCCGTGGCGATCCTGACCGGTCTCTGGATCGGCCCGGCGGCGTCCACCGTGCAGGAGCTCGTACCGCCGCGGCTCAGGGCCACGGCATCCGCCGTCTACATCCTCCACACGACGTTCCTCGGACTCGCCCTCGGTCCCTACGCCGTGGGGCGCCTGAGCGTCTTCACCGGAGACCTGAAGTCGGCCCTTCTCCTCGCGTTGCCGGTCCAGGGGGTCGCGGCGGCCCTCCTTTTCCTCGCCGCGCGGCGAATTCCCCGGGCGTGATACCTTTTCCCCATGAAGACAAACTTCGCCCTCGCGCTCGCCGCGGCGCTCCTCGCGACCACCACCCTGAAGGGAGAGACCCCCGTGAAGAATCCGTCCGTCGTCATGAAGACCTCCCTCGGGAGCGTCACCATGGAGCTCTACCCCGACAAGGCTCCGGAGACCGTCAAGAACTTCCTGCAGTATGTGAACGACAAGTTCTATGACGGAACGATCTTCCACCGGGTCATCGCGAACTTCATGGTCCAGGGCGGGGGGATGGACACCGCGAACAACAAGAAGCCCACGCGCGCCCCGATCAAGAACGAGGCGGCGAACAGACTGAAGAACGCGGTCGGCACGGTCGCGATGGCGCGCACGAACGAGCCGAACAGCGCGACCGCGCAGTTCTTCATCAACGTGAAGGAGAACGGCTTCCTCGACTACCGCGACTCTTCGCCGCAGGGCATCGGGTATTGCGTTTTCGGCAAGGTGACGGCGGGCATGGACGTCGTCGAGAAGATCAAGGCCGTCCCCACGGGCGCCCAGGACGTCCCGAAGACCCAGGTCGTCATCGAATCCATCCGCGTCGCGCCCTGAAGCACAAATCCCCGCGTGTCGAGCGTCCCGCCCCCCGCGTATGGGTACGCGCCGCCGCCGCGGCGGCGCCGCCCGTTCCTCCTGCCGCTCCTCCTCGGCCTCGCGGCGGGGTGGATCGCCTTCACGCTCATGCAGCGCGCGCCCGGCGGCGCGCGCGTCGCGCCCGCGCCCGACCGCCTGAAGGGCGCTGCCGCCGATTCGCGTCCCGTCACGGCGCGGGGCGACCTGGCCGAAGACGAGAAATCCACGATCGAGCTCTTCAAGCGCGCGAGCCCGTCCGTCGTCTACATCACGACACTCTCGCGGCGGGCGGTCAATTTCTTCGAGATGACCGACGTGCCGCAGGGCACGGGCTCGGGATTCCTGTGGGACCGGCAGGGGCACGTCGTGACGAACTACCACGTGATTCAGGATTCCGATTCGTCGGTCGTCACGCTTTCGGACCAGACGAACTGGAAGGCCACCGTCGTCGGCGTCGAGCCCGACAAGGATCTCGCGGTCCTCCGCATCTCGGCCCCGGCCGAGAAGCTGACGCCGATCCTCGTCGGGACGAGCAAGGGCCTCCAGGTGGGTCAGAAAGTGTTCGCGATCGGGAATCCCTTCGGCCTCGACGAGACGCTCACGACGGGCATCGTGAGCGCGCTCGGGCGCACGATCGAGGCCGTCACGGGCCGGAAGATCCAGGACGTGATCCAGACCGACGCCGCGATCAACCCCGGCAATTCCGGCGGTCCGCTCCTCGACAGCGCCGGGCGACTCATCGGCGTGAATTGCCAGATCGCGAGCCCGTCCGGCGCGAGCGCGGGCATCGGATTCGCCGTTCCGGTCGACACCGTGAACGCCGTCGTGCCCGAGCTGATCGCGCACGGGCGCATCGTCCGGCCCCGGCTCGGGATCTCGCCGGCGAACGAGAGCGTCGCGCGGCAGCTCGGCGTGACGGGCGTCCTCGTCCTCGGCGTGGCGGAGGGTTCCGGCGCCGCCAAGGCGGGCCTCCGTGGCACCGAGCGCGACCGGGACGGGTCGTTCATCCTGGGCGACATCATCATCGGCGTCGCGGGCCAGGACGTCGCGAACTACGACGATCTCGTCTCGGCCCTCGAGAAGCAGAAGATCGGCGACACCGTGCCCGTGAAGATCGTGCGCGGCGATCGCACGACGACCGTCGACGTCGCGCTCATGGCGTCCCGCTGAGCGGAGCGGGCGCCTCGAGGACGACGACCTCGCGCCTGCCGGCGACCCGTGCGGATCCTTCGAGGACGCGGCCCACGGACACGATCCTGCGGCCGCCCGACGCCAGTTCCTCGACGCGCACCTCGATCTCGCCGCCTTGAAGCTTCAAGGGCCCGACCGGAACCCGCCCCTTTTCCATGAGCCAGGCGCGTGCCCAGTCCACGCCCGAGCGCGCGAGCTCCACCGCGTAGCGGTCGTTCGCGCGCCGGCGCGAGGCGCGGAGATCCGTCAGGAGGATCGACGCGAGCACTCCGAGGATGAGTCCGAAGACCGCGAGCGTCCCGAGGACCAGGATGAGCGAGCTCCCCCGCTCCCGGGGGACGCGCGTTGGAACCCTCACGGCGTCTTCTCCGTCGGACGGCCGCAGACGAGCGGCAGGAGCTCCGCTCCAGACCCATCGTTCCAGCGCAGCAGGAGCCGGCCGTTCGCGAGCTCGTCGGCGTCGAGAGACAGGGTTCCGGAGAGCGTCCACGTGGACGTCGCGCTCACGACCTCTCCATCGGGCTTCTTTCGCACGTTCGTCCGCGAGACGACGCCCAGGGCCACGGTCCACGAGACCTCGGGGTCTTCCGCGCGTAGCGGCGTGAGTTCCAGCCGGAACGCGGGAGCCGCGAACGGAGGCGAAAGGGCGACCGAAGACGCACGCGCGAAATCGCCGGAGAGCCGCTCGAAGAGCAGCGGGAACATCTCGACCGAGAGACGCTTCGCGTCGAGGCCGGCCTGCTGGCGAAGGAGGCCGGTCGAAAGGGGCAGCAGCGAGAACAGCAGCACGACACCGATGAGGAGGACGACGGAAAGCTCGACGAGAGAGAAGCCAAGAGACGAGCGGGGAGGCAAGCCTTTCCTGCTCACGGCGGCGGACCTGCCCCGCGAAAAACATAGCCCTCCTGGACGATTCGCCGCGCCATTTTTTCGCCGTATCCGATCTCGAGATGGACGAGGTAGAGCCCGTCTACGTCGGTCGACTTCACCCTCAGGAAGGGATCCCGCGCGTCGAGAGAATCCACGAAGGCGCCCGGCCCCGCGAACGGCCGGCGATCTTTCGGTGTGACGTCGTTCCGGAACGACGAACGCAGGTAGATCCACTCGCTGGCGGCGGCACGCACGGCCCGCTCGTGGTCGAGACGGTCGCGCTCGAGCGCGCGCCGCCGCGCGAGAAAGCCCGCCCCGAGCGTGAGGACGATCCCCAGGATCGCGAGTGAAACGAGCGCCTCGACGAGGAAGACTCCCCGGACCCGGTGCGTGTCCACGCTCCCTGGTCAGCGCACGGCCGAGACGAGCTTCTTGACCGCCCTCTCGGCGGCATCCTCGGCGGCCTGCGCCTCGGCCTCCGTGTCGGCCGAACTCACCTCGGACGACCCGTTGCGGCCGGTCACGTCGATCATCTTCGCGGCCCCGCCGGGCGCCGTGACCACCGAGACCGTGACCGAGCAGCTCGCCTCGTACGAGACGATGACCTGATCGACCCGCACGGGGACTCCCGTCGCGCCGGTCTGGCGATCGAAAACGTGGCCTTCGCGGCGCTGGATCGCGCATGGGGCGAGCAGGATTCCGAGGTACACGTCGGCGGGCCAGGCTTTCCGGAATTCCGTGCCCGCCTCGCCCGGGGCTCCCACGTCGGCGAGATGGGCCCCCGAGAGCCGGGCGTCGATGATCGCTCCGAGGCCGCGGTCGCTCGCGTTCGAGAGGAAGCGCGGAACGAAGCGTTCGAGCTCCGGAGCGGATCCTTTCGCCTCCACGAGGACGATCACCTTCTTCGGCTTGACTGGTGGCGTCGGGGATGTGGCGCCCACGGCGGGAGGCGCGGCGGCGCACGCGAGGAGCGGCACGAGTGCGGCGAAGGCTGTGAGAGGGCGGGGGAATCTCATGGCGCGAAAGTGTACGCCCGCGACATGACCTCGGGCGTCCATCGCAGGGGGCGGTCCTCCTCCCGTATTCTCCCTTCATGGAAGAAACGGGCCAGGTCGACGTCCTCGTGATCGGCGCCGGGCCGGTCGGCCTCGTCTGCGCGCTCGAGGCGGCGCGCCAGGGCCTCTCGCATGTCGTGATCGAGAAGGGCGCGCCCCTCCAGACGCTCGTGAACTGGCCCACGCACACGGTCTTCTTTTCGACTCCCGAGCTCCTCGAGATCGGCGGCCATCCGTTCGTCACGGCGGCGGGCAAGCCCACGCGGCGCGAAGGCCTCGCGTACTACCGGAAGGTTGCCGAGCGCGAGGGACTCGTGATCCGCCACCATGAGGCGGTCACTTCCCTCGAGCGGGCGGGCGACCTGTTTCGCGTCGCGACCACGAAGGGCATCCACGCGGCCCACGCCGTCGTCGTCGCGACGGGATTCTTCGACACGCCAAACCTTCTCGGGGTGCCCGGCGAAGACCTTCCGAAAGTCTCGCACTACTACACCGAGCCATACGCCCACACGGGGTCGGACGTGCTCGTCGTCGGCGGCAAGAACTCGGCCGTCGAGGCGGCGCTCGACCTGCACCGGAATGGCGTCCACGTGACAATGGCCGTCCGCGGGCACGCCTTCGGCGCGAACGTGAAGTACTGGCTGAAGCCGGATATCGAGAACCGCGTCCGGGAGGGGTCCATTTGCGCGTACTTCGACACGCGCGTCTTCTCGATCGAGGAGGGCGCCGTCGTCCTCGAGACGGCGGGACGAAAGTACGAGATTCCGAACGACTTCGTCTTCGCCCTTACGGGCTATCGCCCCGACTTTCCCCTCCTCCGCACTCTCGGCATCGCGATCACCGACGACCTCCACGTCGTGCACGACCCCGTGACGATGGAGACGAGCGTACCCGGCCTCTACGTGGCGGGCGTCGTCGCCGCGGGCATCGAGATCGGCAAGCTCTTCATCGAGAACGGCCGCCTACACGCGGTCGCCATCGTGAAGCACATCCTCGCGCGCCGCGAGGATTAATGCGCTAAAGCGGGAGCCGGAGAACGACGATTTCCTCTAGCCCGTCGGCGGACAAGACCCCGTTCGCGACCGCGTCGGACTGGCCGTTCGCCACGAAGTAGAGCGCCCCGTCCACGACGACGCCCCTCGTCGGCAGGTGGAAGGACGGATGGCCGCACTCGAGGAGCTCGCCCTCCCCGAGCGAGGTTCCGTCCGCGCCCAGGCGCCAGCGCGCCACCCGCCCGACGCTCACGGCGCTCTGAATGCCGATCAAGGTCCCCTCGTGGAGCACGAGGCCGTTCAGCCCCGCCGGGAAGAGGCCCGCGGGCTGGTCGAGGGGCACGACCTTGCCCGTGACCGTGTCGACGTGAAAGGTCCCGCGCACGACGTCGGCCACCCAGAGGTGCTTCCCGTCCTCGCTCGCGACGATTCCGCTCGGAGCGACGAACTTGTCCTTCGGGACGAGCGTCTCGAGCTCCGTGGAGCCGGCGCGCAGCACGAGGATCTCCGTCGAGGCGGTATCCGTCACGTAAACGTTCCCTGCGGCGTCGAGCGCCAAATCGTTGAAGAGATGCGGAGATTTCTTTGACAGCTCGATCTTCCGGACGAGCGTCTTCGAAACGAGGTCGTACTCGTAAAGCGCCGAGCGCCCGTCATCCTCCGCGACGAATCCCTTCATCTCCGGCTCGGCGGCGCTTGCCGCCCACAGGCGCCGGCGCTTCGCGTCCACCTTCACGGCGACGACCGCGTCGAGCGCGTCCGCGCCCTCCGGCACGAAGTCTGCAACGGCCGCCGAGGCGCCGTGAGCCCCGCGAGCTCCCGGCGTGACCCGGACGATCTTCCTTTTCCAGAGGCTCGACAGATAGAAGACCTTCTCGACGGGATCCCACGCTATGCCCTCGGGCACGAGATCCTTCTCGGCCATGACGAAGGCGACTGACGCGCGGTGCCGCGTCGGCGCCCCCGCGCGGAGGGCCGCCTCGGCCTCCCGGAAGCGCGGGTCTCCCTCCATGGCCGCGAAGGACCTGGCAATCGGCCGTAGGCAGCTCCCCGAACGGACGAGCCGCTGGAGCCACTCGTAGGCAGCGTCCGGCCTTCCAGCGCGCGCCCAGGACGCCGCGGCGAGATACGCGGCCACGTCGTCCTTCGCGTTGAACGCGTATGCCCGGGTGAAACCCTCCGCGGCGGCCTCCCAGTTGCGATAGCCGAAGGCGCGGTTGCCCGCCGCATACCCGTTCACGATCTCCGACACCCGCTCCCGGCCGAGAAGCACCGCGGGAGACGACGCGGGACGGGGCACGCCGGAGCAGGCCGCGAACAAAGCGGGCGCGAGGAGCAGCGCGGCGGCGTGGCACCGTCGGCTACGCGGCGTCATCCCCGTCCTCATCCTCGAAGAGGCTCCGCTGCGGCCGGCCCGCGGGCCGCGCGGAACTCGGCGGCTTGGGCACGGGCGGCGCCGACGGCTCCTGCACGGACGGATCATCCATCCGGGACGAGTTGAGCCGGGGCGAGACCACGAAGGACTCGAGCGCGCCCGCCGGAAGCGGGCGGAGCAGTTCGTGAAGACGCGCGGCATCCTCGAGGCCGGCGTCGAGCCAGAGCGCCTCGGCGCCGGCCTCGAGGATGACGGGCATCCGGTCGTGCACGGGCGCCACGTCGGCGCTCGCGTCCGTCGTCAGGAGCGCGAACGTGCGCAGAGGAGGCCCCTCGCGCGGATGCCACTCGTCCCACAGCCCCGCGATGGCGAAGGGCTCCCGGGACTTCGCGCGGAAGGCGAACGGGACCGACTCCGGGCCGCGGCGCCTCCATTCGTAGAAGCCGTCCGCGGGCACGAGGGCTCGCCGGCGCCGGAAGGACTCGCGGAAGCTGGGCTTCGTCGCGGCTGTCTCGGCGCGCGCGTTGATGGGCCGGCCCGCGTCTTCCGGGTCCACCACCCATGCGGGGACGAGGCCCCATCGCATCGGCTCGAGAACCCGCGCGCCCGCTTCAGAGAGCCGCACGACCGGCAAGTCCTGCCCGGGCGCCGCGTTCCACCGCGGGCGAAGGGGCGCTGGCTCGCCGCGGACGCGAAACCGCGAGACCAGGGCGTCCGCGGGCGACGTGATCCAGTACCGGCCGCACATGGGCGCATTGTGCCGCGTCCCGCGTCTCAGAGAAGGGCCGCGGCGGGCGGCGTGAGCCGGGTTGCGGCACGTCCAGGTCATGGCCCTATTCTCCCATCCGATGCCCGAGCTGCCGGACGTCACGCTGTACGTCGAACACCTCGAAAGTCTCCTCAAGGGGGATGTGCTCCGGAAGGTCCGACTCGCGAGCCCGTTCGTACTGCGCTCCGTGCAGCCACCGCTCCGGCAAGTGGAAGGCCGGCGCCTCGCGGCCGTGTCCCGGCTCGGCAAGCGGCTCGTGTTTTCTTTCGAGGAAGATCTCTTCCTCATCCTGCATCTCATGATCGCCGGGCGCCTGCGCTGGAGGGAAGCTGCCGCCGCGATCCCGAAAAAGCTCGGCCTCCTTGCGATGGATTTCGACGCGGGGACGCTCCTCCTGACCGAGGCGAGCCCGAAGAAGCGGACGTGGATCAGGCTCGTCACCGGGCGCGAGGCCCTTCAGGCGCTCGACCCGGGCGGCCTCGAGCCGCTCGAGGCGTCGCCCGAGGCCTTCGCAGCACGCCTCCGGAGCGAGAACCACACGTTGAAGCGCACGCTGACGGACCCGACCCTCTTTTCCGGAATCGGCAACGCGTACTCGGACGAGATCCTCCACCGCGCGAAGCTCTCTCCCGTCGCGCTCACGTCGCGCCTCTCGGACGCGGAGACCGCGCGCCTCTTCGACGCCGTGAAGAGCACCCTCGTCGAATGGACCGACCGCCTTCGGCGGGAGACAGGAGACCGCTTTCCCGAGAAGGTCACGGCGTTCCGGCCGGAGATGGCCGTGCACGGCAAGTACGGCAAGCCGTGCCCCGCCTGCGCGACGCCCGTCCAGCGCATCGTCTACGCCAACAACGAAACGAACTACTGCCCGGCGTGCCAGACGGGTGGCAAACTCCTGGCGGACCGGTCCCTTTCGCGCCTTCTCCGCGGCGACTGGCCGAAGAGCCTCGAGGAGATGGAGGAACGCAAGGACGCCGCGCGGGGAGACGGTCCGCCTACTTCGCTTTCTGGTAAGTCCCGATGATCTGCGTCTCGGCCAGAACGTGGCCCTTCATCGCCCCCTCGAGCTTCGTCTTCGTCGGCTTGCCGAGGTCGGGGAGGATGACGCCGAGGGCGTAGAGCTTGAAGAAGTAGCGGTGGCGGCCGATCGGGGGACAGGGGCCGCCGTACCCGGTTCGCTTCCAGTCGTTCGTCCCTTCCAAAGTTCCCTTCGGCAGCTCCTTCGCCGCGACAGCCTCGGGAAACCCCGTCGCCGACGCCGGGAGGTCGTAGAGGACCCAGTGGACCCACGTCATCTTCGGCGCAGCCGGATCGGGAGCGTCGGGATCGTCGACGATGAGGGCGAATGACTTCGTCCCCGCCGGCGCGCCCACCCATGCGAGCGTCGGCGAGACGTCGGATCCTTCGCACGTGTGCTTCGCCGGGATCGAGCCGTGATTTGCGAATGCGGTCGACGTGATTTGCATCTTTCCCTCCGAAGGTTTCATTTCTTCTCCTGAGGCCAGGCCGACGGACGGGCCGCGCTCCAATCGTACTCGCGCACGACCTTCGCGCGCGTCGCGATGAACGCCGCGACGAGGAGCGTGCCGACGCCGCCCGAGACGACCGCGACCGAGGCTCCTAGGGCCGCCGAGGCGAAGAGGCTCGCGACGAATCCCGCTTCCAGCTCGCCGAGCTGCGGGCCGCCCATGAAGAAGATCATGTTCACGCCCGTCATCCGGCCGCGGAGAGCGTCCGGCGTCACGAGCTGGCGCACCGTCTGGCGGACGACCGTGGAAATCGTGTCCGACAGCCCGACGAGCGCGAGCGCGCCGAACGTGAGCCAGAAGCCGCGCGAGAGGCCGAAGGTGATCGTCGCGGCGCCGTAGACCGCCACCGCCCAGAGAAAGACGCGTCCCTGCCGGCGGGGCAGGCTGTGCACGGAAGTCCAGACGGACCCGATGAGCGCGCCGATTCCCGGCGCCGCGCGCAGCCAGCCGTAACCGGCTGGCCCCGCCTTCAGAACCTGGTCCGCGAAGATCGGGAGCAGCGACATCGACCCGGCGAAGAACGTCGCGAAGAAGTCGAGCGTCATCGTCCAGACGAGAATCGGCGTCGTGAAGACGAAGCGCAGGCCCTCCTTCAGGGAGGCCAGCGGGCTCTCCGGCGCCCCCTCCGCCCGCGTGATCGCGCCCGAGGTCTGGAGGGTGAACAGCGTCACGAGCACGCCGAGAAAGGAAACCGCGTTCAAGAAGTAGATGAGCGCCAATCCGCCGGTGTGTCCGTGGAGCGAGGCTCCCGCCGGAGCCGCGCCCGCGGTGCCGGCGAGGATGAGACCGGTGAGCGCCGGTCCGCCGATGGACGCCACCTGGAAGCCCGAGAGCAGGATCGCAAGGGCGCCCGGCAGGTCCTTCTCAGGCACGAGCCTCGGGACGAGGGACTGGCGCGACGGGTTGTCGAACGCCCCCGCGGCCGACGTACATGCCGTGAGGAGGTAGACGAGGCCGATGGTGTCGCGCCCCAGAAGGGTCACGACGCCGAGCGCGAGGGCGACGAGGGTCATGGCGGACTGCGTGACGATCAGGACGCGGCGCCGATCGCGCCGGTCGGCCACGAGGCCGCCGACGATCGAGAAGATGACGATGGGCACGACGCGGACGAGGCCCACGAGGCCCAGCGCGAGGGGCGAGCGCGTGAGGATCCAGACGTGCCAGTCGATCGCGACGTTCTGCATCTGCGTGCCGACGAGCGACACGAGCATCGAAAACGCCAGGCGGCGGAAATCGCGGTGCTTCAGGGCCTGGTAGGGTTTGTGTCCGGACGGCGACGTCACGACCCGGAGTGTAGCGAGCAGAGCGCCCCGGATTTCGCCGCGCGTATACGATGTCCCGCATGGGCAAAAAGCCGAAAACCGCCTACGACCTTGCGATGGAGAGGCTGGAGGCCGCCGACCGCGAGTCCGGCGTCAAGGAGACCGCGCTCTCCGACGTGCAGAAAGAGGCGATCGCCGAGGCCCGGCGTGTCGCGGCGTCGCGCCTGGCCGAGCGAGAGATCCTCTTTCGCGACGCTATGCGAAAGACCCCCGATCCGGCCGAGCGCGAAAAGGCCGAGGAAGGGTACCGGATCGACCGGCAGCGGATCGCGGACGACCAGGACCGGGCCATCGAGTCGATCCGCCGCGGCCCCTCTGAGTCCCGGACGCGCTGAGGCCCGGACGCTTCAGATCGTCTTCAGCCAGTCCGACACGTCGCCGACCATGCGATCCCACGACGGGGAGACGAAGAGCGTTTTCTGATACTGCGTAGGGTCGTAAGGCGTGCGCGACGCCACCTCGAGATCCAGCGGGACGAGATTCGGATGCCTCTGAAGGTCGCCCAGCTCGCCGAACGAAGACAGGAGCCCCGCACCCCACGCCTTGAGCTCCCCTTTCTCCTCGACAACGCCGAATTCCACGGTGTACCAGTACGCGAGCTCGAGGCGCTTCATCGTGGCCTCGCCGGCGCGGCGCGCGGCCTCGCCGAAGAGGCGGGAGAGCCGGACGATGTCCGGGTGGAAGAGGCCGGCGGCGTGGCCGACGAGCTCGTGAACGACGTCCGGCTCGGGCGTGTAGAGGGGCACGCTGTGGTGCCTCACGTATTGCGTCGCGAGGAAGACGTTCTCGGCCATCGCGCCGAGGAACCCGCGCCCCGAGATGAGGCCCGCGACGGGAATCATCCGGAAGCCGGAGCCCGCCTGCAACGTCTCGCTCACGTCCGCGAGCTGCGGCACGCGCGTCCGGTCGAGGGAGAGCGCCTCGGCGCTCTCCCTCCACGGAGCCGCCGCGAGACGCTCGTGCAGCGGTGTGAGCTTTTCCCACACGGCGCGCCAGACCGCTTCCTCTTCGGGCGTGTACGAGACGCGCGGCAGGGGGTCGCCGTCGCGGTACGCGAGAGCCATGCGGGCGATCTCGTTGCGGCGCGCACGGTAGATCGCGTCACGGAAGCCGGGGTGGTCGGGGTCGAGGGGAACGAGCACCGCCCTCACAGCTCCTTGATGAGAGCCTGGCGCTTCTCCTGGTATTCCGCCTCGGAGAGAAATCCGGTCTTGTAGAGCCGCTCCGTTTCCTTCAGCCGCTCCTCGACCGAGGCGCGTGAGGGCGGCGCCGTCGCGGCGCGACCGCCGAGCCCGTCCGTCCCGGCGGCGAGCGGGCGGGTGTGCGTGAACAGGACGTTGCGGAACTCTTCCGGGTGGAGGATGCGCGGAAAGACGACGGTGCTGTCGCTCCCGGCAGTCTGTAATTCCACGTCGCCATAGGAGAGCCACCGGCCGCCGAGCGTCGACCGGACGTTCACGTCCTGCACTTTCTCGAGCGGGATCTGGCGCACGCTTCGCGTGACGAACCCGCTCTTGCGGATGACCCGAGAGGACGTGATGGCGAACTCATCGAAGGAATCGACGAGGGCGCGCCAAGCCATGCCGAGGGCGCCGGCGAGGAAAAGAACGCCGGCGACGAGGAAGAGCCCGGACCTCAAGCCGAACCCCGTGCCTCCCGTCTCGGCCGGGACGTAGAGGCCGCTCGCCGCCGCGAGAACCGCGCCGAGCACGGCGACCGACGCCCCCGGGACGAACCTCACCCAGTGATACCGCGCCTGGAATAGGATCTCTTCTCCCGGCGCCAGGTTCTTCACGACGTACGACATCGGGGACCATCATACGAAAAGTTACGGGACCACCCGGCAAGCGCCGAGTCCGCGTTCTACCGACTCATCGGAATGTAGCTGCCGTCGGAGTTGTGCTGGTCGTTGAGGATCCCGTACGCGGCCCAGCGGGACGAGCCGGAGAGCCTCTCGATCTTCGCGAAACCGACCGTCGCCCCGCGCGAGGCGAGCGGCCCGTTGAACTGCCTCCACTCCCCCGGCGCGAGCGTGGCGGTGTCGGGGTTCAAAAGAGCAGCTCCGTCCGCCCCGTAGTACGTGACCCTGAGCGCGATCGTGTCCGAGGCGTCGCCGCGGTTGACGATCGCGAGGTTCGAGCGCTGCCCGTCGTTCTGCTGCAGGCCGTTGACGGTGGCGAGCGCCGTCGCGCTTTCCCCCAGCGTCAGGCCAGGGTAGAAGAGCCCGAAGGTGCCGCCGCCGGCGGCGTTCGTAAACGTGCGCGCGCCGGCCGCGAGGGACGAGGCGGGCGTTCCGTTCGGGGCCTTGACGAGAAGGGACCCGCCGACGCTTCCTATCGGGATCGGGAGACCAAGATTTCTTAGAAAGGTCATGGAGTCGGGCAGGATCTTTTGTTCGCCGGGCTGGAGCGTCAGGGGCACGATGCCTGAGCCGGCCGCAGAGACTTGCGGCGAGCCCGTGTAGACGAGCGTGAGGGCCATCGGCTGGCTCGTGAAATTTGTAAGTGTCAGCTCGCTCTGGTACCCGGCGGTCGTCAGGACGATCGGAATGAGCCGGTCGGCTCCCGTCGCGTCCCCTGGCACCTGAGGCGGGACGAAGCTGCCGTCCGATGTCACGGCGTCGTTGAGGACCCCATAGGCCGAGAACGGTGAAGCGCCCGAGACGCGAGTGATCACGGCCCGGCCGGAAGTCGCCTGCCCGAGCAGCGGCTGGTCGAGCTGTGTCCAGCCGAAGCTCGCAAGCGTCTGATCCGCCGGGCTCGAAAGGGCTTCGCCGTTCGGGCCCTGGAGCACGACGCGCAGTATGACGGGATCCGGGCCCGCGTTGACGAGGGCGAGATTGCTTCTTTGAGCCGCGTTCTGCTGGAGGCCGAAGACCGTCGCCGTCGTCGTCGAGGTCTGCGCGGCCGTATAGAAGAGGCCAAATGTCCCACCTGCCCCCGGCGTCGAGGTCCTTCCGCCGACGAAGACGTCGGAAGGAGAGGAGACGCCCTGGAAGAGGACGCGGAGCGTGCCGATCTGGGCGCTGCCGTCGTTCGGGATCGCGAGGGCGTTCGAGCGCAGGAAGGCGATCATGTCGGGAATGACGCGCAGCTCTCCCTCAGCCAGCGTGATCCGGGCGTACCCGCTGCCGGCCCCGGCGGACGCGGTGTATTGGAGAAGGACCGTGACGGGCACGGCGGCCTTCGAGCCGAGCGTGAGCTCGGTCGTGTAGTGGGTCCCGCCCGCGCCCTTCGTGTCGAGAACGACAGGCAGGAGCAGCGTCGTCCCGCCCTCGAAGGACGGTGTCGTCACCGTAACGGTCAGGGTGGACGTCGAGAGGAACCCGAGGCTGTCGCGCACGCGCAGCGTGACGACGTACGTGCCCGGCAGGGCATATATGTGGTCAGCGGGCGTACCCGCTCCCGTCGTGCCGTCGCCGAAGTCCCAAGTCACGGTCGCCGGGTCGTTCGGGTCGAGCACGGGCGCGTTCGCCACGAAGTGAACCGCCGTGCCGGCATCGACGGTTCCGCCGCCCGCGAGCGGCGCGATCGCCGCAGCCGGCACCGAATCCCCGGTGGGAGCCCACGCGGAGAAGACCTCGGTGTTCGCGGGCGAATCGTCGGTCCACATGACGAGGAGGTTGCCGAGAGAGTCGGCCACGCCCACGGCGCCGGTCGAGACGCCGGGATTCGCCGAGACGTTCACGGGAACGCCGAACGTCTTCCCGCCGTCGGTGGAATGCGCGTAGAAGACGTCGCTCTGGTCGTTCCCGGTGTCGTCCTCCCAGACGAGCGAGATGCCGCCGCGGGAATCCGGAACGGCCGACGGGTAAAAGCTCTGCCCGGCGTTGTTCGAGATGTTGAGCGGAGTCGAGAACGTCGTTCCGCCATCCGTGGACTTGATCAACATGACCTCACGGTTGAGGGAGAAATCGGCGTTCAGGTAGCGGTTGTAGAACGTGACGTAGACGGCGTCACTCTTGTCCACGGCGATCCGGGGCGCCAAGGCGTTCTGGCTCGAGTCCGAGACGGTCTTTTTCACGGAGAACGACGTGCCGCTCGGCGCGATCGCCATGCGGCACGTCGAGACGCTACCGGTAGCGGTCCAGGCCAGGTAGGCGGCGCCCTTCGAGTCGAACGCGAGCGAGAGCGGCTGTAGCGGGTTGATGTTGTTTTCACCGGCAAAGGACTGAACCGCTCCGAAGGTCGCGCCGCCGTCGGTGGAACGCCTGGCGTTCATGACGAGGAGACCGTTCGACGGGTCCTGGTCGATAAAGGCGACCACGACGTTGCGGTTCGGGTCCACCGCGATGCCCGAGAGGTCGGCGTTGCGGCCCGCCACGCTGACCCGTGCCGGCGGCTGGAACGTGGCGCCGCGGTCCGTCGAGCGCGTAACCCAGATCTCCCCCGTCGATCCGTTCTGCGACGTGTAGGCGACGTACGGGTTTCCGGCCGAATCGAGGGCGAGGACGCCGCTCGTAGCGGAAGCCGCGTTTGTGGAGACCTTCAACGGAGTCGACCACGTGAGGCCGCGATCCGTCGAGCGCCGGTAGAACACGTCGTCGCCCGTCACGTTCTGCGTGTCGTCGTCGTAGACGAGATGGATCGTGCCCGCGGAATCGATCCGCGGCGCACCGGCGAGAGTCGTGAAGCCGGGCGACCGACTGACGTCGAGCGGCAGTGAGGCGGCGCGCGCGGACGGTTGCACGTTCAGGCGTACGTTCGTCTGGCGCGTCGAGGCGGGCCCCGCCGCGGCGATCGCGAGGAGATACGTCCCCGGCGGCACCGCGGCCGTCGACGACACCGTGAGGCGCGACGGCTGGCCAGCGGATACGGTCGGGCTCGAAAACGAGTACGTCAGGCCGGAAACCGCCGGCGAGGCCGAGAAAGCGAGCATTCCGGAAAAGCCGTTCACGCCCGTCGTGGCGAGGTCGAACGACGCCGATTCGCCGGCGCGCACCGACGCGTAAACCTGCGCCGCCGACACGTTAAAGTCCGGACCCGCAGAAACACCCGTCGGGAAGGTCGCGTAATAGACGTCCGGATCCCCTCCGCGCTCGTCGCTCCAGGACAGGTAGAGGTTCCCGGCGTCCGCGGCGATGCCGTCGTAGCTGCCGTGATAGCTGCCGAGCGTGCTCGGGCCGAACACCCAGTTGTGATCGGTGACGCGAATGTTCGTTCCGAACGTCTTGCCGCCGTCCGTCGAGGTCGTCATGTAGACATCCGTGAGGCTGTCGTTCACGGGGTCATTGCGCCGGTCCCACCACTTCACCGCGACCGTGCCGTCCGCGGCCGCCGTGATCGCCGGCAGCCACTGCGTCGTGGTCGTCGCATCGTCGTTCAGGCGCACGGGCGTGTTGAAAGTGGCGCCTCCATCGGTCGAGCGGACGTAAAAGATGTCCGACCGGTCGAGGTTCTGTCCCGATGGGACCGCCGCATAGACGAGATGGAACGTGCCGTTCTTGTCCACGGCGGTGGCCGGAGAGGTCGCGGCGGCGACGCCGTTGCCGCCGGTAAGCGTGGCCGCGAGCGGCGAAACGAGCGTCGCCGACTTGAGCGCGGAGAAGGAATTACCGCCATCGACCGATTTCGTCACGGTAATGCCGGTGCCGCCGAGGTGATCGTCGAAATACGAGACCCAGACTTCGCCGGCCGGGCCGACGGAGACGGTCGCATCCTGGACGACCACGCTCCCGTCGATTGGCGAGAGTGCCACGGGAAAGGAATACGTCTGGCCGCCGTCCCTCGTGTACGTGAAGAGGATGAAGGACCCGCCGGCGACCTGCGACAGGTCCGTCCATACCACGTAGACCGAGCCCCTGTACTTGGAGGTGGAGGTGTCGACCGCCATCCAGCTCTTATCCTGCGTGTCGTAGACGTTCGCGGCTCCGCCGCTCGCTTCGCCGCAGGTCCAGGTGGTGGCGTTGTCCGTGGAGGCGCACAGCGCGATCACGCTGAAGCCGTCGTTCGCGATCGAGGTGTAATAGATCTCGCCGTTCGGGCCGAAGGCGACCACCGGGTCGCCCAGGTTTTGCCCCGCTTCCGGAAGGCTCTGCTGCTGGAATGTGCTTCCTCCATCGGTCGAGAGGCCGAAGGCCGAGACGTTCTCCTCGTTCGCGTCCTGGAATCCCACGATAATGTTGCCACCGTGAGCGGCTATCGAGCTCTCGCTTTGCGTGTGGCCGTTGAAGTCCGTCGTCGGGTCGTTCACGCGCACGTTCTGACCGGGGCTCGGCGTCAGCGGCCGGCGAACGCCGCCCGCGAGTGGCGCGCGCACGGCGCGCGCGGCCGGCGGCGGGAGCAGGCCGGCGGCGTGCAGAACCGCCCGCTGGCCCGCCGAGGAAAGGCGCCGGAAGACTTCGGGCCGGAGCTTCCCCGCGTTCCCGGCGTTCTCCATCAGAAGGAGCGTCTCGGCGTCCCGGGGGAGGCTTCCGGCGCGGATCTCCCCGGGCTGCGCCGCGCGTGACCGGGCGGGGACGAGGAGGAGGGTGAGGGCGGCCAGAAGAGTGGACGAGTGTCGTAGCATCTGCGCCCGAGTATGCGAAACAAATGCCTCGTACGCTTGGGTTTTCTCGCCCTTCTCGCCGGAGGCCCGTGCCTGCCGCGCGCGACCGCCGCCGGGCTCGCCTCCTCTACGCCGGCCGAAGAAGCGCGGGCCATCGTCGAGGCGCTCGTCTCCTGCGGCACGCGCCACTCCCTGTCCTCCTGGACGGACACGCGGCGTGGAATCGGATGCGGACGCGACGCGGTCGTTCGCCATCTCGAGGCGGTCGAAAACGAATCCGGAAAGCGGATGCGCGTCGTCATCGACAAGTTCGAGACGAGCGGTCCGCGCACGAAGAACGTGCCCGTCCCGATGGAGAACATCTACGCGATTCTCCCGGGCACGGACCTAGGGCTGGAACGGACCGCGTTCGTCGTGTCGGGCCACTACGACTCGATGCCCTCGGACGTCATGGACCTGAAGGCCGACGCTCCCGGCGCGGACGACGACGCGTCCGGCACGGCCGTGTCGATCCTTGCCGCTCGCGCCCTCGCGCCAAAGCCCGCACGCGCGACGCTCGTCTTCGCCGCCGTGGCCGGCGAAGAGCAGGGCCTCCTCGGAGCGAAGCGCCTCCTCGAATGGCTGACGAAGCAGGGTTACACGGTGGGCGGCATGATCACGTGCGACATCGTCGGCGCCACGAATGGGAGTCCCGACCGCCGCGTGCGCGTGTTTTCGGAGGGCGGTCCCGACGGCATCGACTCGCCGGGCCGGCAGATGGCGCGCCTCGTGGAGGAGGTCAACGGGAAGGACAAGGTCCGCCTCGTCTTTCGCCTCGATCGCTTTGGGCGCGGCGGCGACCACCGGCCCTTCGTCGAAGCGGGTCTTCCCGCCGTGCGCTTCACCGAGCCGCTCGAGGACTACCGCCACGAGCACCAGACGCCGAGGACCGAGAACGGGATCGAATACGGCGACCTCGTGAAGCACATGGACTTCGACTTCGTCGCCGAGACGGCGGTTGCGGTCCAGAAGACGCTCAGCGAAATGGCGAACGCGCCCGCTCCGCCAGCCCGTGTCACGCTGGGTGGTGCCGTGACGGATTCAGCGAAGATTCTCTTAGAAGGTCATAAGGACCCGGAGCGCGCGGATTACGAGATCCTCTGGCGAGAGACGACGGAGGCGCGCTGGAACGTCTTGCGCAACGCGGACGCATTCGAAGAAAATTCTTCTTCGGTCCTCTCGCAGATCTCCACCGACAACCACTACTTCGCCGCCCGCAGCGTCGGGAAGAACGGCAGGCGCTCGATCGCCGTTCCCGCCGTCGTGGCCCCGCGCCGGAACAAGCCGTGAGCCTGACGTTCCTCGACTGGGCCATCGTCGCGGCGTACTTCGTCCTCTCTATCGGCATCGGCCTCGCCTTCACGAAGAAGGGCGGCGAGTCACTCGAGGAGTACTTCGTCGCGGGACGCGCCGTGCCCTGGTGGCTGGCGGGCGCCGCGATGATCGCGACGACGTTCGCCGCCGACACGCCGCTCGTCGTGACGGGCCTCGTCGCCGCGCATGGCGTCGCGGGCAACTGGATCTGGTGGAACTTCGTCATGAGCGGCACGCTGACGGTGTTCCTCTACGCGCGCCTCTGGCGCCGCGCGAAGGTGATGACGGACGTCGAGTTCGCCGAGATCCGCTACAGCGGGCGGCCGGCCACGTTCCTGCGCGGCTTCCGCGCGCTCTACCTCGCGTTGCCGATCAACCTGATCATCCTCGGGTGGGTCACGCTCGCGATGGTGAAGATCCTCCAGATCGCGCTCGGAATCCAGCCTCTCTGGGCCGTCGGGCTGTGCTTCGTAATCACGGTCGGTTATTCCGCGGCGGCGGGCATGTGGGAGGTTCTCTGGACCGACCTCGTGCAGCTCGTCATCAAGATGACGGCCGTCATCTTGCTCGCGTGGTTCGCCGTGAAGAAAGTGGGCGGAATCGGCGCGCTGAAGACCGGGCTCGAGAAGCATTTTGGCTCGATCGACCTCGCGATCTCGTTCCTGCCGCCCGCGGGCTCCGTGTGGATGCCCATGATCGCGCTCTTCACCTTCCTCGCGGTGCAGTGGTGGGCGGCTTGGTATCCGGGAGCCGAACCGGGCGGCGGCGGCTACGTCGCGCAGCGCATCTTCTCGGCCCGGTCCGAGCGCGACGGCATCCTCGCGACGCTGTTCTTCAACGTCGGACACTACGCGCTCCGTCCGTGGCCGTGGATCATCACGGGCCTCGCGACCGTCCTCCTCTATCCCAACGGTGTCATGGTGAACGGTCAGCCGGACAGGGAGGCCGCCTACGTGCAGGCCATGGTCGACCTTCTGCCCTCGGGCTGGAAGGGCTTCATGCTGGCCGGTTTCGCGGCGGCGTACATGTCGACCGTCGGGACGCATCTCAATTGGGGGGCGTCGTATCTCGTCGGGGACATCTACAAGAGATTTCTGAGAAAGGGAGCAAGCGAGAAGCATTACGTCGCCGTTTCGCGTTGGACGACGGTTGGTTTGTTTCTCGCTTCGATCGTCGTGACGTTGAATCTCTCGACGATCGAGAGCGCGTGGCGGTTCCTCCTCGCGCTCGGAAGCGGCACGGGCCTCGTTCTCATCCTCCGCTGGTACTGGTGGCGCATCAACGCCTGGAGCGAGATCTCGTCGATGCTCGCCTCGATGGTCGTCTCGGTGACGAGCATCGCGCTGATCCGAAATCCGCTCCCCAAGACCGACCCGGGTTACGGCGCGGAGGAGTTCCGCATTCAGGCGATCGTCATGCTGCTCACGGTCGCGATCACGACCGCCGTGTGGGTCCTCGTCACATTCCTGACGAAGCCCGTTCCCGACGCGACCCTCGACGCGTTCTACCAGCGCGTGCGCCCCGGCGGTCCCGGGTGGGAGACGGTCTCGCGCCGGCTCGGCTTCGGTCGCGAGCCGATCCCCGGCGGCGCCATGTCGTTCGTGAACTGGATTCTCGGCATCATCCTCGTCTACACCGCGCTGTTCGGCATCGGCAAGATCGTGTTCGGACAGTTCTGGATCGGATTCGCCCTCCTCGACGTCGCGATCGCCTGCTTCATCCTCATCATGTGGAGCCTGAAGCGGCAGGAGAAAGCCGAGGCCTGACCGGGCCGGCGCGTATGATCGACCTTCAATAACCGCTCATGGCCAAGTCGACTCCTGCGAATGTGACCTCCATCCTGAAGGATTGGAGTGAAGGCCGCCCCGATGCGGCGGAACGGCTCCTGCCCGTCGTCTACGCCGAGCTCCGGCGGCTCGCGCGCGATTACATGGCTGGCGAGCGTCCCGGTCATACGCTGCAGCCCACGGCTCTCGTCCACGAGGCCTTTCTCCGCCTGGTCGACCAGCGGAACGTCACGTGGCAGAACCGGGCGCACTTCTTCGGCGTGGCGGCCCAGATGATGCGCCGCATCCTCGTCGATCACGCGCGCGCGCGGCTCACCGAAAAGCGCGGCGGGCATATCCCGCGTGTTCCTCTCGATGACGCGCTCACCATCTCCCTCGACGGTGGGTCGAACCGCCTGCTCGTCGCCCTCGACGACGCGCTCACGACGCTCAAGGGCGTCGATCCCGCGCAATCGCGTCTCGTGGAGCTTCGTTACTTCGCGGGGCTCACGCTCGAGGAAACGGCGGGCACGCTCGGCGTCTCGACGGCGACCGTGAAGCGCGAATGGACGATGGCCAAGGCCTGGCTGCGACACGAAATGGAGCCGCAGGCGGAAGCGCGCTGACGGCTTCGTGCAACCCGAGCGCTGGAACCGACTGAAGACGCTCTTCGACGAGGCGCTCGCGCGGCCCGCCGGAGACCGGCCCGCTTTCGTGGACGACCTCGCGGGGGACGACGCGTCGCTCAAGACGGTCCTCGCCTCGCTTCTCTCGGCGCATCGCGACGACGGCTTCCTCGAGGAGCCGGCATTCCGCATCACGGCACCGGACGAACCGCTGCCAGCGCCGGCACGCCTCGGCCCGTACGAAATCGTCCGCGAGATCGGCCAGGGCGGGATGGGCACGGTCTACCTCGCCCTGCGGGCCGACGCGGAGTACGAGAAGCAGGTCGCGATCAAGGTCGTCCGCAGCGGGCTCGGCTCCGACGAGCTGCGCCGCCGGTTCCGCAACGAGCGCCAGATCCTCGCCCGCCTCGACCATCCGAACATCGCGAAGCTCCTCGACGGAGGGACGACGCCGGAGGGCGTGCCCTACGTCGTCATGGATTACGTGGAAGGGCAGCCCATTACCGAATACAGCGAATCGCGCGGCCTCTCCGTCGCGGGGCGCCTGCGCCTTTTCCGTTCCGTCTGCGGGGCGGTCCAGTACGCCCACCAGAACCTCGTTGTCCACCGCGACCTCAAGCCCGGCAACATCCTCGTCACCGCGGACGGAACTCCGAAGCTCCTGGACTTCGGGATCGCCCGGCTCCTCGACTCCGACGCGCCAGGCGATCTCACGCAGACGATCGCCTCCCTGCGCCTCATGACGCCCGACTATGCGAGCCCCGAGCAGATGCGCGGGGAGCCCGTGACGATCCTTTCGGACGTCTACTCGCTCGGCGTCGTGCTCTACGAGCTCTTGACCGGGCGCCGCCCGTATCGGGTCACGAGCGCTGCCCCGCGCGACATCGAGCGCCTCTTCGACACCGAGCCGGCGGCCCCGAGCACCGTGCGCCCGCTGTCCCGGGACCTCGACGCCATCGTCTCGATGGCCATGCGGCGGGAGCCGGAGCGTCGCTACGGCTCGGCCGACCAGCTCTCGGAGGATCTCGACCGTCATCTTCGCGGCGTGCCGGTGCGGGCCCGTCCGAACACCGCGGCCTACCGGTTCCGCCGTTTCGCCGGTCGGCATCGCGCGGCGATCGGCGTCGCCGCCCTCCTCGTGCTTTCCCTCGTCTCGGGCATCGTGGCCACCGTGCGCGAGGCGCGGATCGCCGAAGTCCAGCGCATCCGGGCCGAGAGGCGATTCGCCGACGTGAGAAAGCTCTCGAACGCGCTCCTGTTCGACATCTACGGCGCCGTGGAGAATCTCCCCGGCGCGATCCCCGCCCGCCAGGCCCTCGTGAAGAAGGCGCTCGAATACCTCGACAGCCTCGCGCAGGAATCACAGAACGACGCGGGGCTCAAACGCGACCTCGCGGCGGCCTACCAGAAGGTCGGCGACATCCAGGGGTACCCCTTCGTCGCGAACCTCGGCGACACGACTGGGTGTCTCGCGAGCTACCGCACGGCGCTCGACATCCGCGAGAAGCTGCTGGCCGCGGACCCCGGAAACGTGGATCTCGCGCGCGAGGCGAACGGCGTGCGCGACAAGATCGGCGACGTTCTTTCGCAGACGGGGGATTCCACCGGAGCGCTCACACAGCTCCGCAGCGTCCAGGCGGTGCGGCAGCGCCTCGCGCGGGAGCATCCGGACGACTTGAGGCTGGGCCGCGACCTCGGTGTGAGCCACCTGAAGATCGGCGATCAGCTCTCGCGAACCGGCGATCGTCCGGGCGCCCTCGAAAACGTCCAGAGCGCCGCCAGGATTTTCGGCGCTGTCGCCGCGGCGAAGCCCGACGACATGAAGGCCCGGAGGGATCTCGGGGTGGCTCACGCGAAAGTGGGCGAGATGCTCCGGCAGAACAAGGATCCGCGGGCCGCGGCCCAGGCGCTCGAGCTTGCGATCGGCGACTCGAAGGCCATCCTCGCGAAGGAGCCCGCGAACGCCGTGGCCCGCCGGGATCTCGAGATCTCGCTGAACAAGCTCGGGATGTGCCGGATCGACTCCGGCGATCCTTCGGGCGCGGCCGACGCGTTCCAGGAAGCGCTCGTGATCGCCGAGGCTCTCGCGGCCCCCGACGCCAAGGACGCGCAGGGACGAATCGACGTCGCCTACACGAAGAACAGACTCGGTTCGGCTCAGGAGGCGGCCGGCCGCGACGCGGCGGCGCTCGAGAGCTTCCGAGGCGCCGTCGAGATCGCCGAGATCCTGCACGCGAAGGACCCGAAGCCCACCCTCACCCACAGCGAGCTCGCGACGGGGCTCGAAGGCGTGGCGTCCATCCTTGCGAAGCGTCGAGACCCCACTGCCCGCCCCACTCTGGAGCGCGCCGTGGCCATGCGCGAAGAGCTGCTCGCGCGCGACCCGAAGGACGACGAGCTTAAGCGGGAGCTCGCGGCGACTCGGGCGCGGCTTTCCGCCCTGCCGCGCTGAGGCCTTGGTTCACGAGGCGGAATTCGACGGGATCTTGCTCATCGCGCGCTCGGCGAGCGCCGTGATAGTGAGCGAGGGGTTCACGCCAGGGTTCGCCGAAATGGAGGAACCGTCGATCACGTAGAGACCCTCGTAGCCGAACACGCGGTGCCCTTCGTCGATGACGCCGCTCGCCGCCGACGTTCCCATGCAGCAGCCGCCGAGGATGTGCGCGGTCGTCGGGATACCAAGGAGCGTCTCGGTCGCGAGGCTCTCCGTGTATCCGTCCAGCTTCTTCTCGATGCGGCGCGCCAGCTCCGTCGCTTCCGGAATCCATGCCTTCGCCAGGGGCCCGCTGCCGGTCCCCGTCGTGAGACCCCGGCGAAAAAGCGTGCGAATGCCGCGGCCGAGCTTCATGCGCAGCGTTCCCTCGGACGTGCGCATGTAGAGGAGGATCATCGTGTACTTCGCCCAGTCTGGGACGAACGCCGCCTTGAGGGTGGCCCATGGCTTCTTCACGAACATCGCGCTCGCATTCAGGAGACGCGTCCCCACGGTGTCGCCGGGGGCGTGCGGCATCGCGAGGGGGCGGAAGAAGCCCGAGCCCGCGGGGTAACGCACCGGTTCGAGGTGTGAATGCTCGTCCGTCTGGAGGATCGAGCCGATCGCGATGCCCTTGGAAAGATCGACGTCGCGCCGCTCGGTCACGACGCCCATGAGGACCTCGGAGTTCGTGCGCACGAAGTCGCCGAGCCGGTCGGAGATCCCGGGGAGGCCGTCCGGCCGCTCCTTGAGCTTCAACAGGAGCTCGACCGTGCCGAGGACGCCTCCGGCAAAGACGACGTTGCGTGCCGCGATCGTCCGCGTCTTCCGAAGGTAAGGCAGAAGCGAGCGCCCCGTCCGCGCCGTGACCTCGAAGCCGCCGCCGGCGCGCGGCCGTACCCATGTCACTTCGGTGTCCGCCTCGACCTTCGCGCCCAGCTTCTCGGCGAGCCAGAGGTAGTTCTTGTCGAGAGTGTTTTTCGCGCCGTGCTGGCATCCGATCATGCACCCGCCGCAGCTCGTGCAGCCCGCCCGCTCGGGCCCTAAGCCTTCGAAGAAGGGATCGGGCACCGTCACGCCCGGCTCGCCGAAGTAGACGGCCACGTCGGTGGACGACCAGGAGGTCTCGCGGCCGATGTCCTTCGCGACCTCGCGGAGAACCTCGTCGGGCAGCGTCGTGAACGGGACCTTCGTGGCACCGAGCATCCGCTTGGCGATCGCGTAGTGAGGCAGAAGCTCGCGCTTCCAGTCGGCGAGAGAGCCCCACGAGGGCGCCGAGAAGAAGTAGTCCCCCGGAACGGGGAGCGTGTTCGCGTAAACGAGAGAGCCGCCGCCCACGCCGACCCCCGAGAGCGCCGTTACGTGCGGGAGAAAGGTCATCTTGAAGAGCCCCCGGCATCCCGCCGAGGGGAGCCAGAGATACCGCCTCACGTTCCAGTTCGTCTTCGGGAAGTCGGATGGGGCAAAACGCGTGCCCTTTTCGAGCACGCGAACGCGGTACCCCTTCTCGGAAAGACGAAGCGCGCTCACGCTTCCGCCGAAGCCGGAGCCCACGATCACGTAGTCCGCGTCGAAGGTCGCCTCCACGGCCCGAGTCTACAAGGTCAGATTCGGCTCAGTTTCGGGTGCTCGTTCGTTCGACCGCCCACGCGGCACCCGTCGCGAGTACGCCCATCCAGAGAAAGAGCGCGACGCTGCCCGCGAACGGTTCGGCGAAGAGGCCCGTGAAGTCCGCGATCGGGAGCCTGTTCACGGCGAAGTACCAGAGAGCCGTATAGACGCCGAGGAACAGCTTTCCTCCCCCCGAGAGCGATCCGAAGCCCGCCGCGAGGCCCGCCGTGAAGAGAAGGCCGGCAAGGAACGCCGCTCCGGCGGCGAGGCTCTCCATGGCTGCCCGGGCCGCACACGGCAAGCCGAGGGCAAGGACGAAAGCGAGGATCGCGCCGGCCTTCCAGAGCACGGGCGAGAGAGGAACGCCCGGCTGCGAGAACACGAGGGCCCGCGTCCCCGCGAGCTCTTCGCGGGCAGAGACCTCCGCGATCGTCGGGGCGAGCAGCAGGAGCAATGCGGCGGCTCCAAACGGAAAGGCCGCCGCGGGGAGAAATGGCGGGATCAGCGCGCCCGCCAGCAGGGGCCATTTGAGAACAGACGCCGCGTCCCAGGTGAGGCGCGCCTCCGCGAGGATCGACCGCATCGCCGACGGCGATGGAGCGTCGCCGCGTCCCGGGACGAAGGCGGGGGCGTCCGGCAACGTCTCGAAAGCGGCAGCCGGATTCGTGGCCCGCTCTCGCAGGACTCTTCGAAAGCGTCTCGCCCGGGCAGGATCGAAGCGGTCGAAAAAGAGCGTCGCCGCGGCAAGCGGCAGGAGAGCGGCGAGGAGCGACAGGAACCGCTGCCGGAGGACGGCTGGCGTCACCGTGACGCCCGTCCAGTCGACGCGCGTGATGGGCTCCTTGTGGAAAATGAGGCCCGTAGAGATGCCCGTCGCCTGCGGCATCGACTCCTCGACCATCCACTGGAGGGTCGCCATTCCGAAGGGGTCGAATCTCGGGAGATGCTCGAGGCGTCCGTCCGCGCGGCGGGCCGTGAATCCGCTCGCGAGCGCCGCGAACGCGAAGAACCAGATGACGAGACCCGCGCGGCCCTTGAGGCCCGGCGTGACGCCGAAAAACACGGCGAGGGCCGCCGTGAAGGCGACCCCCGGGATGACGAAGAGCGCCCACGTGGAGAGAAAAGCCAGGGGGTCGAGGAGGCCGGTTCCCCACCGGACGAACGCGACGACGCCCGCGCCCACGGCGAGGAAGGAAATCGCGGAAAGGTACGCGAGATGCGCGGCGAACTTTCCAGCGAGGTAGGCCGGCCCCGAGAGCGGCGTCGCGGCGAGAATCGCGCCGACACCGCGCTCCCGGTCCCGGCGGATCGAGCCCGCCACGAGGTAGAAGCCGACGATCGAAATGATCCCGCCGACGATCGCCGTCGCCCAGGACAGGTAGTGCGAGGAGTACACGCTCGAAAAGACCGTGCCGTCCGCTCCCCGCCACGTCAGGGAGGCGGCCCGGCCCGACGGGTCCGGAATCCAGAGCACGGCTCCCGCCCCGAGCAGCATGACGGCGATCGCGGTGGCCGGTGAGCGCAGCCGCAGACGCGCCTCGACAATCGCCTGCGCGAGGACCGCCCGGTGAACGCTCACGCGGCGCGGCCTTCGCCAAGGGTTGCGAGAAGGTAGGCATCCTCGAGTGTCGGTTCGACCGGGCGCGCGCCGGGAAGCGCGTCCCAACGCCCCACGTAACGCACGTGGACGCCGTCGGCGCGGCGCACGAACCCCGAGACGGGCACAGCCGCCTGGACTCGCGCGACGTCCTCGGACGGCACGACGGCCGTGAAGACCTGCCCGACGGCTCGCTTGAGGAGATCTTCCGGGGCCGCGACGTCCACGAGCCGCCCGCCGCGGAGGATGGCGATGCGCGTCGCGACCGCCTCGACGTCCGAGACGATGTGGGTGGAGAGGATGACGACGCGCCCGTGGGCGATCTCCGAGAGGAGGTTCCGAAAGCGCACGCGCTCCTCCGGATCGAGGCCCACCGTGGGCTCGTCCACGATCACGAGTCTCGGATCGCCGAGCAGCGCCTGCGCGATGCCGACCCTTTGGCGCATCCCGCCCGAAAATCCGCCGAGCCTCCGGTCGGCGGCCCCGTGAAGGTTCACGAGCGTGAGGAGCTCCCCGACGCGCCGGGAGAGAGAGGTCCCCCGGAGTCCCTTCAGCCGTCCGAGGTAGACGAGGAACTCGCGGGCCGTGAGCCTCTCGTACACGCCGAAGTCCTGCGGCAGAAATCCGAGCACGCGCCGCACGGCGAGGGGATCGGCCACGGCGTCGCGCCCCTCCCAGAGAAACGTTCCGGTCGACGGGCGCGTGACGGTCGCGAGGATCGAAAGCAGAGTCGTCTTTCCCGCCCCATTCGGGCCGAGGAGGCCGAGCACGCCAGGGCCCATTGAGAACGTGACGTCCTGGAGGGCGACCGCGCCACCCCGGTACGTCTTCCCGAGACTGCGCACCTCGAGCATGAAGACCTCCCGCCGAAGGAACGCACGCGGAACCGAAAAGTTCTCCGCTGCGATCGCCAGGGCCATCTCGGCGGCCTCGATTGCCGCAGGTGCATGCTAGGCTGAAGGCGCACGGGGAGGCCGCTTGCGCAACTTCCTGATCTTCGTCGCCGCGATCGTTCTCGCCGTGTGGTACTTCCGCAGGGCCCCGCACGATGTCCCGACCGGGCCGTCCGGCGGCGCCGCCAACGCGACGTCTCGGGGCCCCGGCTGCCTCGCAGCCGCCGAGAGCGCGAATCGCTCGCTTTCCGACGCCACGCGCCTCCTGCTTTCGACGCCGGTCGACGTGTCAAAATGGTCCGACGCCGACAGTGGCGTTTCCTCTGCGATCGCGAGCGCCGAGTCGGCATGCTCCGGAGGCGCGACGGAGGCAGAACGCGCAGGCATGGAAAACGCGCGAGACGCCCTCGCGCTCATGCGGATGACGCTTGCGGAGGGCGCGAAAGCGGCCCTCGGCGCGGGCGGCTTCCAGGGGGCGATGCGGCAGGAGGCGATCGACAACCGGCTTGCCTCCGCGCGCTCCAAGCTGGGGCTGCGCTAGAGGGTGCCGCTCGAGCACATGGCCCAGGAGATCGAACGCAAGTTCCTCGTCGCGGGCGCCGCGTGGAAGGGCGGGGCGACCGCCACGGTCATTCGGCAGGGCTACCTCTCGAGCGTATCGGAGCGCACCGTGCGCGTGCGCGTCGCCGGCGGGAAGGCTTTCCTCACGATCAAGGGCGCGAATCGCGGCGTCACCCGGACCGAGTTCGAGTACCCGATCCCCGTCGACGATGCGGCGGCGATGCTCGAAGCACTCTGCGAGCACCCGCTGATCGAAAAGACGCGCTGGGTCATTCCCTTCAAGGGCTTCACCTGGGAGATCGATGAGTTCCACGGCGAGAACGCCGGCCTCGTCGTCGCCGAGGTGGAGCTCCCGACCGCCGAGACGAAGCCCGAGCTACCGCCGTGGGTGCGCGAGGAGGTCTCCTCGGATCCACGCTACTTCAACTCGAACCTCGCGACGAAGCCCTTCACGACCTGGTGAGCGCATGAACGTCGCCGCCCGCGAGCGATCAGGGTTCGACGATCCCGAGACCCTTCCCCGTCGCGCAGTCGACGCGGAGGTAGTGGCGGGAATCGACGCCGTAGCGGGACTCGAGTTCGTACTGCACTCCGAGCACCTGATAGTCGCCGGCGCCGTCCTTCGAGCGCATCAGATTCAGGACGGTGCCGTTTCGCGGGTCCACCATCGGGTTCCGGCAGCCCTCACCCACCTTCGGCTCCTCGCGCTGGGAGAGGCCGGACACCACGACCATGAAATGGTCGGGGAGATCCTTCGCCTCGGCGGCGATCCCTCCGGCCATCGAGCCGCGCCCCGACGCGCAGGCCACGAGCGCCGCGGCGGCACCGAGTGTCACGGCGAACTTCACGCGTGTCGTCTTTTTCATGGGCGAACACTAGCAGAGGCCGCGGCCCCCGGTCAGCGTGTTTCCGTCACCTTGCGGATCCCGCGCGGCCGGTCGGGGTCGAAGCCCCGGGCGAGCGCGGCGTGGTAGGCGAGAAGCTGGCCGGGAATCACGGAGACGAGAGGGGCGAGAAACTCGGGCACGACGGGGGACGGAATCGCGCCGTTTCCTCGCGGCCCGATGCGGATCACGGGGCTGCCGCGCCGCGCAAGGTCGCGGGCGACCGCCCGCATCTCGGCCTCCGGACGCGTCGCGGGAGGCGACACGACGATGACCGGGAGGTCCTTCTCGGCCATGGCGATGGGCCCGTGCTGGAAGTCGGCCGCCGAAAACGGCTCGGCGGAGAGAAGCGCGAGCTCTTTCAGCTTCAGGGCGATCTCGAACGCCGTCGGATAGTGCACGCCGCGCGCGAGGACGACCGCACGGTCCGCCCGCGCGAGCACGCGCGCCGCCCGGTGCGCGGCCGCCTCGGATCGGAGCGCCCGTCCCATCGCGTCCGGCATCGCGAGGAGCGCGTCGAGCTCCTTTCTCCGGCGCGCGAACGACAGCACGAGGAGGGCGACCGCCGCGATCTCCGTCGTGTACGTCTTCGTCGCCGCGATACTCCGCTCCTCTCCCGCGTGAAGCGGCAGGACGTCTCCCGCCGCCCGGGCAAGCGGACTTTCGGCGTCGTTCACGATGGCGAGCGTCGGGGAGCCGGCGTGGCGGGCGGCGGCGATCGTCTCGACGATGTCCGGGGAGCGGCCGGACTGCGAGATTCCGATCACGAGCGCGCCCTTCAGCCGCGGCGGCACGCCGTAGAGCGTGACGAGGGACGGTGCCGCGAGGGCGACGGGCAGGCGCGACGCGAGCCCGAAGGCGTACTGCGCGTACCGCGCCGCGTTATCCGAGGTGCCGCGAGCCGCAATGAGGACGAACGGGACCCTCGCCCGGCGCCAGCCCGCCGCGAGCACTGCCGCGTTCCGCGTCTCGCGCTCGAGGAGGCGCGTGACGGCCCCTGGTTGCTCGAGGATCTCATCGTGGAGCACGGAGCGGGTGCCGTCGGGAGGCATCGTGCGATGCTAACGCAGCGAGAGTATCGGTGTTCTCACGCGGTTCGAAGACGAAGCACCGGCGGAGGGCACCGCGGTTTCTCAGGCCGGTCCTGCGTCCGATGGCGTTCCGGGTGCTGCCTCGCGCCCTGCGCCCGACGCGTGTGTGGCGCCTCGCCGAGCACCTCGCGGAGGGCGTGAAGGACCCGGAATTCGAGGTGCTTCTCCGGCGCATCGACGCGTCGCCGATCCACCGTGGCCACGACGTGACGGTCTTTTTCGAGGGTCCGCCCGCGTTCGCCTCGATGTGTGCCGCGATCGCCGCCGCCGAGCGCGAGGTCCTTCTCGAGGCGTACATCCTCAAGGACGACGCCACCGGACGCGTCTTCGTGGACGTTCTCGCGGCGGCCGCCCGGCGCGGGGTCGTCGTGCGTGTCCTGGCGGACGCGTTCGGCTCCAGCGACACGCGGCCTCAGTTCTGGCAGCAGATGGAGGAAAAGCACATCGAGGTGCACCTCTACCACCCGCTTCTCCCCTACCTCTGGTACCAGCCCTACCGCGATCACCGCAAGATTCTCGTCACGGACCGCCGCGTCGCGTTCACGGGTGGCATGAACATCGGGGACGAATACGGCTCGTCGCTCAAAGGCCGCGGAGGACGCGCGTGGCGCGACACGCACGCGCGGCTCGAGGGACCGGCCGCATGGGAGATGGCTGTCGTGTTTCAGGAAGGCTGGGACCGCGTCGGCGGGACACCGTTCGAGATTTCGGCCCTCGAGCTGGCGCCGGCCGACGCGCCGGCTCCCCCGGGGGCGTCGATTCTCGTCCTCGATTCGAGCCCCGGCCGCGGGCACGAAGAGACCGCCAGCGTCCTCGCGGCCATGGGCGCCGCGGCACGCCGGACGTTCTGGCTCACGAACGCGTACTTCGCCCCGCGCAAGGGAGCGCTGCCGCTCCTCGCCCGAGCCGCCGAGCGCGGCGTCGACGTTCGGCTCCTGCTGCCCGGGACGAGCGACGTGCCGGTCGTGAGGCACGCGGGACACGGCGTCTTCCGGTATCTGCTCGAACGGGGGGTACGGATCTTCGAGTACGACGCCTCGATCCTCCACGCCAAAACGGTCGTAGTCGACGGATACTCTTCGATGATCGGGTCGACGAACATGGACTTCCGCTCGTTCCATTTCAATGCCGAGTGCAACATCGTCGCCCTCGACACCCAGGTCGCCAGCACCCTCGAGCGGCAGTACGCCGTGGACCTCGCCCAGGCCCGCGAAATCACCCTCATCGACTGGAACCGGCGCACCTCGTTCCACAAGCTCGGCGACGCCTGCGCCCGCGCCCTGTCGCCAGCCCTGTGATAATCGGGGGCGTGAAAAGAATTGCCACTCTCCTCGCTCTCGGTCTCGCGATTCCCGCGGCGGCCCAGAAGATCACCACGATCGCCGGCGATGGAACGCACCGGTTCTCGCCCGACGGCAGCGTCGCGGCCACGTCCTCGATCGCACTCGCTCTCGACTCGCTCACCAACGTCGTCCTGGATCCCGACGGAAATCTCGTCTTCTCCGAGGGCAACGCCTCCCGCGTGCGGCGCATCCTGAAGAAGACGGGCGCGCTCGAGACGCTCGCTGGCAACGGCCGGTCGAGCTTCGCGGGAGACGGCGGTCCCGCCACGTCGGCCGCGCTGAAGTCTCCCTCCGAAGTCGCTTTCGACCGGGAAGGCAACCTGTACATCGCGGACGCCGCGAACTACGTCCTCCGGCGCGTCGATGCGAAAACGAAGATCATCACGACGATCGCCGGGATCCGGAAGAACAGGTTCACGGGCGATGGGCCGGCCCTCGAGACCGCTCTCGCCCGGCCCGGAGGCCTCGCGTTCGACCGGGACGGCCGGCTCGTGATCGCCGACACGATGAACGCGCGCATCCGGCGCCTCGACTTCGCGACCGGCCGGATCGAGACGCTCGCCGGCAACGGCGACATGCTCTTCCTCGGGCCGGGCCCGGCGCTGGAGACGGGCATGGCGTGGGTGAACGCGCCGCGCTTCGATCGAGCAGGCAACATCTACTTCTGCGCCACGGGGAACAACCTCGTCCTCCGCCTCGACGCGAAGACCGGCCGCGTCGAGGTCGCCGCGGGGAGCGGCATGAACCGATTTGCGGGGGACGGCGGACCCGCCCGCGCCGCCGAGATGAACCAGCCGGCCTCGCTGGCCGTCGACGCCGCCGGCCACGTCTTCATCGCCGACACCCAGAACCACGCGATCCGCCGCCTCGATGCGAAGACGGGGGTCCTGACCACCATCGCGGGTGACGGCACGCCGGGCTTCGCCGGAGACGGCGGTCCCGCCGCGAAGGCGCGCCTGAACTTCCCGACCGGCCTCGGCCTCGACGGCAAGGGAAACCTCTACGTCGTGGACTCGGTCAACGCGCGCATCCGGAAGATCGAGGGCGTCGCGGCGAAGTAGCGCTCAACGCTTCGCGCGCGCGGCATACCGGACGATCTCGACCTTCTCGAGCGTCATGAGAACCCCGCAGCCCGCCTCCGTGAGGAGAGGGTCGATGCGTTCGAGAAATCCGCGCACCTTCTCCTCCGTGTCCACGATCTCGACGACGACCGGCAGATCCTCGGAGAGCTCGACGAGACGCGCGCGGTGCACCACGCTCGACGCACCGTAAGACTCGACGCCGCGAAGGACGGTCGCCCCCGCGAGTCCCGCCTCGCGCGCCTCCAGCACGAGGGCCTCGAAGAGAGGCCGGTTGTGCAGGCGGTCGGCCTCGCCGATGTGGATGCGCAGGAGCTTCGCGGTCGCGACGTCTTTCATGCGCCGACCCTCCCGATCGCCCGGCCGAGCACCGTCCCGAGCAGACCCAACGCGACCGAGCCTCCCACATAGAGGGCGGCCCGGAGAAGGTCCCGCACGCTCAGGAGGCCGAGCGTCTCCCAGGCGAACGACGAGAACGTCGTGAACCCCCCGAGTATCCCGACCATGAGGAACGTGCGCGCCTCCGGAGAAAGCGCCGCGCGCTCGAGTCCGAGCGCGCCTACCACCCCGATCGCGAAGCATCCGATCAGGTTCACGAGGAACGTCCCGAACGGAAAACCTTCTGGCGCATTCCGCTGGACCGTCGTCGCGAGAAGATATCGCGCCACCGAGCCTACCCCGCCGCCGACGAACACGAGGAGAACGAGACCCGGCCGCATGGCGAAACGTTAGCAGATCGGCCGGCGTTACCATTCCGGCGCATGCGATCCGATTCCGCCGGCAGAGAGCGCCTTCACTGGGCGAGCCTGTCGGACCGCGGCCGCGTCCGGTCGAGCAACGAGGACTTCGCCGGCGATCCAAACACCCTCGCCGCGCTCGCGGGCCCCAAGGCGAGCCTCGCTGCGCGCGGGGCGCTCTTCGCGGTCGCGGACGGAATGGGCGGCCACGCTCGCGGCGAGGTCGCGAGCCGGCTCGCGGTCGAGGTGCTCTTCACGACCTTCTATACGGCGCCGGGCGAGCCCGCCGAGAGGTTCCACCGCGCGATGATCACGGCGAACACCGCCGTCAGGCGGGCCGGAATCCTCGCGGCGCCGGAGAAGGCGGGTGAGAATGCCGACGCGGCTCCACTTCCGCCGATGGGCACGACCCTCGTGGCGGCCCTCGTCCTCGAGACGTGGGTGCTCTTCGGCAACGTGGGAGACAGCCGGGCCTACCTCCTTCAAAACGGGAACCTCGAACAGGTCAGCCGCGACCACACGTACTTCGCCGAGGAAATCCGCCGTGGGCTCGTCACCGAGGAAGCGGCGGCCCTGCTCCCCTTTCGCCACCTCATCACGCGCTCGATGGGGGCACGCGACGAGATCGAGGTCGATCTCTTCTGGCGGCCATGGCCCGCGGGATCGACGCTGCTGCTCGCCACGGACGGTCTCCACGGCGTCGTCGACGAACTGAACATGGCCACCATTCTCGCGTCGCAGCTGCCCGCCGTCGCGGTCCGGCACCTCGTCGACGCTGCGAACGAGGCCGGTGGACCCGACAACGTCACGGCGCTCGTCGTGCGAAGCGTGCCGCCTGCGCCGCAGGCCCGTTCCACGGCCTAGAATCGTCCGCATGCGCGTCTTCACGGGCACGAGCGGGTTCAGCTACGACGGCTGGAGCGGCGCGTTCTACCCCGAGGACCTTCCCGCGAACGAGCGGCTGGCTTTTTACGCGACGAGGCTTCCCGCCGTGGAGATCAACAACACCTTCTACCGGATGCCGAAGCCCGAGCTGCTCGCGGGCTGGGCCGCGCAGGTCCCGAAGACGTTTCGCTTCGCGCTCAAGGCACCGCAGCGCATCACGCACATCAAGCGCCTCAAGGACGCCGGCGAAGAAGTCCGCTTCCTCATCGGCTCGGCCCGGCAACTCGGCGATTGCCGGGGACCGATCCTGTTCGGGCTGCCGCCGAACCTCAAGAAGGACCTCCCGCGTCTCGACGCGTTCCTCACGCTCCTGCCGTCGGATCTCGAGGCGGCCTTCGAATTCCGAAACGCGACCTGGCTCGACGACGACGTCTACGCGCTCCTTCGCGCCGCCGGCGCCGCCCTGTGCGTGGCGGACGACGAGAAGGGCACGACGCCACTCGTGGCCACGGCGACGTGGGGCTACCTCCGCCTCCGCCGCGAGGACTACGCCGAGGCGGATCTCGACGCCTGGGCGGCGCGCCTCGCCGCGCAGGAGTGGGACTCGGCCTACGTCTTCTTCAAACACGAGGACGAGGCTCGCGCTCCCGAGCTCGCCCGCGGGTTCGCGGACCGGCTGGCGACGTAACATCCCCTCCTTGATGAAAGTCGTCACCTGGAACGTCAACGGAATCCGCGCCCGGGAGCTGCAGGTCGTGGAATGGCTCGAGCGCGAGAAGCCCGACATCCTGTGCTTGCAGGAGCTGAAGGCCGCGCCCGACCAGATCCCGCTCTCGCTCGTCTCTCCCGAGGGTTACTCGGTCTTCTGGCATGGACATCGGGGCTACTCCGGGGTGGGATTGCTCCTAAGAACCGAGACGTTCGGCGAGAAGGCGACGTTCTCGCATCCGGAGTTCGACCACGAGACGCGCGCGGTCGAATCGCACCTTCCCGACTTCACGGTGGCTTCCCTATACGTCCCAAACGGCGGGAAGGACTTCGCCGCGAAGCTCGCCTTCCTCGAGGCCCTCGAGCGTCACGCGGCGACCGCGCGCACAGAGAAGCGCCCGCTGCTTCTCTGCGGCGACATGAACGTCGCGCTCACGGACCGCGACGTGCACCCGAAGGAGAGGAAGGCCGGCGCGATCGGCCAGCGCCCGGACGAACGCGCGCTCCTCGCGAAGATCCTCGCCCAGGGGCTCGTCGACACCGGACGCGCTCTCGACCCCGGCAACGAGGCCCTCTTTACGTGGTGGGCGCCGTGGCGCCAGCTCAAGGAACGGAATATCGGGTGGAGGCTGGACTACGTCCTCGCGAGCGAGGCGCTCGCCGGCACCGCGAAAGCCGCCCGCGTCCACCGCGACTTCGGGACGAGTGACCATGGTCCCGTGGTCGTGGAGTTCTCATGAGCGACGCGCTTTACGGCTACAAGATGAAGACGATCGACGGAGGCAGCCGCGCGCTCGCCGACTATCGCGGCAAGGCCCTTCTCGTCGTGAACACGGCCTCGCAATGCGGGTATACGCCGCAGTACGCGGGCCTCGAGACACTCTACGAAACCTACGGGAACCGCGGCTTCGCCGTCCTCGCGTTCCCCGCGAACAACTTCGGCTCCCAGGAGCCGGGCACCGACGAGGAGATCCGGAAGTTCTGCGCGTCGAACTACAAGATCCAGTTCGACCTCTTCTCGAAGATCAGCGTCAAGGGGCCGGACATCCACCCCCTCTATCGGCACCTCACGACGCAGCCCGGCTTCGCGGGAGACATCACGTGGAATTTCAACAAGTTCCTGATCGACGCGAACGGGAAGACGGTGGCCCGTTTCGAGTCCGGAGTCGAGCCGTTGTCGCCCGAGCTTACGTCGAAGCTCGAGGCGATCCTTCCCGCGGCGTAGCGCGCGGCTAGACTCCGGGCCATGGCGGCCCCGGCGTCCCCGCGTCTCCGCGTGACGGCGAGCCCCGAGTGGGAAATTCTGCCGCCGGCCGCGCCGGCGCGCGCACGGGCGCGCGAGACGGATCCGTTCGTCTCTCGCGTCCTCGCGGACGCGCGGCTGACCCTCGCGGACGTCCGTTCGGCGCGGCCGCGCCGGGGTTTCCCGGTCCGCGACGGCATCCTCACCGCGGAAATCGACGAGCCGTCCTCTGCCGCGGGCTGGGTCGTCGTGGCGCGCCATCCGTCCGGCGCGCTGACGTTCCATGCGGCGGGCGGGAGCGGGCACGGCACCCGCCGCTTCGACGTCCGCCTCTCGGCTCCGCTCCCCAGGCGGCGCGGGATCGGCGCCGCGGTCCGTGTCTTCTTCCTGCGGGTCCTGGGCGCGGCGGCGGGCGCGCTGCTTCCGGTCCTCGCGCGCCTCTGGGAGAAGAAGCGCTTCCTCGCCTCGAAGACGCCACTCGGCCTCGTGGCGCTCGCGGCCCGGGACGGCAGTCTCGTCGCGACGCGCGTCCGAAACCTCACGCTCCCGCCGCCGCCCGCGCGAAGCCTCCTCTTCGTGCACGGCACGTTCTCGCACGCGGCCGCGGCGTTCCGGGACCTCGCGACCGATCCCGGGCTCTTCGCTGCGCTTTCGCGCCGCTACGACGGCCGCCTCTTCGCGTTCAACCACTTCACGGTGGGAACCGCGCCCGATGCGAGTGCCCGGGATCTCCGCGCGCGCCTGCCGCGCGGGCCCGCGCTTCTCGACGCGGTCACGCATTCCCGCGGCGGTCTCGTCCTCCGCGCGCTCGCCGAGCAAGGCCCTCGCGTCGCTCCTGGCGCTACTCCTGGCGTCATTCTCGGCCGGGTCCTCTTCGTCGCCTCGCCGAACGCGGGCACGCCCCTCGCTTCGCCCACGCGCTGGCACGCTCTCGCCGCCTGGCTCGCGAATCTCGGCGAGATGTTTCCCGGCAACGCGCTCGCCTTCGGATTCGACTTCGCGTCGGAGGCTCTCGTGTGGATGGCCGGCCGCGCGGGCGGCACGCTGCCGGGAATCGCGGCAATGGACCCCGCGGGAGAGTTCCTCGAGAAGCTGAACGGATCTGCGACGCGGCGCTACGAGGCGGGCGCGGCCATCGCGTGCTACGAGCCCAAGGGCAGCGCGGCCCGCCGGCTTCTCGATGCGGCGGCGGGAATCTTCTTCGAAGCTCCGAACGATCTCGTGGTTCCCACGGATGGCGGCGTGCACCTCGGCGCCGGCCCCGCTGTGCCCGAAGGGCACACCGTCCGCTTCGGGCCGGGCAGCACTGTCCACCACTTGAATCTTTTTGCTCAGAGGGAGACGAGAGAAAGGATAAAGATTTTCTTAGAAGGTGAAGAGGGCCGCCGCACGCGCGGGCCGGCGAAGCATGAACCCCCTTCTAAGCACGCGCGCAGCGCGTCTTCTTTTCGGTCTTCAGCAGAGTCTTCTTCTTCCTCCCGCGCGCCGCGCGGCGCAGCCCGCGGCGTGCGCCGCTTCGAGCTCGTCCTCGTCGGCGGAAAGGGCGGAACGCCCGCTCATCTCCTCGCGAGCTTCGCGGGCGCACGCGTCGTCGAGCCCTTCGAGACGAAAGGCGGCGCCGGGGGCGAGCGCATGCGCCGCATCATCGAGATGCACGAGAGGGTTCTCGCGGCCCTCGAGGGCGGCGGGACTCATCCCCTTCCCGCCGCGAAGGAGCTCCGCGAATATGGCGGCGTGCTCTTCGAGGCGCTTTTCCCGGGCACGGTCCGGCGCCTGTGGGACGAGGCGCGCGCGGGAACGAAGGGGACGCTCGAGCTCGTCTTCACGCCGGGGCTCGACTGGATCGCCGACAAGCCGTGGGAGCTCGCGTGGGACGCGTCGCGCCGCCGCTTTCTCGCCGACGACGCGATCCTCGTGCGGGACGTCTTCGGGGCGCCGCCCGCGGCGGCGGCGTCACTCGCCCCCGGCCGCGGCCCGCTGCACGTCCTCGTCGCGCTCGCCGAGCCGAAGGACGCCGCTCCCGTGGGCGCGCGCAAGGAGACCGCCGCGATCCGCGCGGCCCTCGCGCCGCTCGTCAGGTCCGGGCACGTCAGGCTCGAGGTGCTCGCGTCCGCGACGCCCTCGGGCCTGCACAAGAAACTTTCGGTCGGCGGCGTGGACGTCCTTCACTTCGTGGGGCACGGCGCTTTCGACGAAAAAGAGAAGTCCGGCAGCCTGTTCCTCGTGGACGCGCGCGGACGCGCGCTGGCCGTGGACACGGATCGCGTCCTGCGTCTGCTTTCGGGACGCGGCCTGAAGCTCGTCGTCCTGAACGCGTGCGAGACGGGCCGCGGCGGCCGCACGGACTTCCTGCGCGGCGTCGCGCCGGCTCTCCTCGCGGGTGGCGTGCCGGCCGTCCTCGCGAACCAGTACAAGGTCCTCGATTCGTCCGCGACGGCCTTCGCACGCCATCTCTACTGGGCACTCGCGAAAGGGCACACACTGGGCGCGGCCGCGCGCGAGGCGCGCGTGGCGGTGTCGTATGCGAAGGGAGCCGAGCCGATGGACTGGGCGGTTCCCGTGCTCTACGCGCGAGACACGTCGCTCGTCTTCCGCGGCGTCCCCCGAGTCCGCCGCGCCCCGAAGTCTTCCTGACCTAGATCATGCGGAGCAGGGAATTCTTCTTCGCCTCGTATGCCCGGCCGTAGCCGAGAGAAAGCGCGAGGTCGCAGAGCCGCAGGGCCTCGTCGAAAGCCGCGCGGTCGGCGAGGAGCGAGATTCCGGCTTCGAGCCACTTCAGCTCGTCGCGCTCGCGGGTGAGGAGCGCGCCGAGCTCGTCCTGTGCCGCCGGGAGGTAACGCTCGGCTTCGACGAGCGCGCCGAGCGCGCGGTCCTCGCCCTCGGGCGTGCCGAGGGCGGACGACGCGGACACGAGGAGCGCCCAGGCGAAGAACTTCACGGCATTCGGCATCGAGTCGCTCGAGGCAATCGCGCGCTCGAGATATTTCGCGGCGCCCGCCGGGAAGGGGGCGTCGCGGTATCCGGCGAGGAGGTCTTCGAGCCTTTCGGCGGGCGACTTGCGGGAGGGTTCGATGCGGCGCGCCATTCGCGGCATCGTCGCATGAGCCGCGGACGCCGCCCTCACGAAAAGCTAACGCGTGGCGTTCAGCTCCGTCGCCCGGTCGACCTGCGCGGCACAGGCGAGAATCGCCTGCGCCGCCGCCCCGATCTGCGCCTGCGCCTCGTCGTACCGGCGTTCCTCGATGGCCTCGCGGATGCCCGGGAGCGTCTTGACGCTGTAACCCGTGTAGTAGCCCGGCGCGTAAAGCTGGTGGGCGTACCAGGGCCGGAGCGGGAGGCCTTCTTTCCGGATGAATGTACGCTCGGACGTGTAGAGCAGCTCGTCGAGCGCCTTCTGCGCCTCCAGAGCGAGGGGCGCCTTCCGTTCCTTCTCCGCCTTCGCATACGCGGCGGAGCTCTTCTTCAGGACCGCCACCGCGTTCTGGAGGGGCGCGAAATTGAGGAATGGCACCGCAGCCTTGGGCTTCGGCGCATGAAACGTCTCCTTGGGGTCGGCCAGAAGGTCGTACTGCTTCTCCGCGAGAAGCCGGTTCTCCTCGTCGGTCTTTTCACGCAGCTCGTCCGCCAGCGTCGCGACCTCCTTGGCGTAGCGCCCGATCGTTTCCGCGAGGGGCTCGAAGGCGAACGGGAGGACGCCCGCGTTCGCGAGGCGCAGGACGACGCGGCCGGCGGTTTTCGCGAGCGTCACGCCATAGGCGAAATCCGGATCTCCGAAACGCATGAAGTGGTCGAACGAGTCGTAGATCGAGTGGTACGAACCGCCGTCCGACTCCCCGCCGTAGCCGAGGCTGAGCGACGCGATGCCGGAGTGCTGGAGAAACGCCGACCAGTCCGAGCCGGATCCCAGCGCCTCGAGCCGCAATCCCGCCGACTCCCGGGCTTCTTTTCGTGACTCGGGCGTTCCCCCGAGGAGGCGCCGCGCGCGCTGGCGCTCGTACACGCTGACTTTCTTCTCCGGATCCACGACGTCGCGCGCGACCTCGTCGACGAGCTTCTCGAGCGAGTGCGAGCCTCCCGCCTCCAGGAAGCCGCGCCCGTTTCCGTCGCTATTCAGGTAGACGACCGCCTTCCGCGAGAGCTCGGCCGCGTGCGTCTCGACCCACTCCGTCGAGCCCATGAGGCCCAGCTCCTCGCCGTCCCATGCCGCGTAGACGATCGTGCGCTTCGGTTTCCACCCGCTCTTCACGAGGGCGGAGAGCGCCTTGGCCTCCGCCAGCTCCGCCACCATTCCGGCAACCGGGTCGTACGCCCCGTTCACCCACGCATCGTGGTGGTTGCCGCGAATTATCCACTCGTCCGGACGCTCGCTGCCCTTCAGGACGGCAAGGACGTCCCGCACCGGCTCCATGCGCCAGTCGAACTCCAGCTTGAGATGCGCACGCGCGGGCCCGGGGCCGATGTGATACGTGATCGGCAACGCCCCGCGCCAGGCTTCGGGGGCGACCGGTCCTTCCAGGGCCCTGAGGAACGGGAGCGCGTCGGCGTACGAGATCGGCAGCACGGGAATCTTCGTGAGGGTCGTCGCGTCCTTCCGGTCGAGGCGTTTCGCGTCCTTCGTGGCGCCCACGCCGGGCGTGAGCGGATCACCGGGGAAGACTGGCATGTCGGCGACCGAGCCGCGCTGGGCCCCGCGATCGCTCCGGAACGCGCCTTTGGGGTAGACGTCGCCCTGGAAGTAGCCGTCTTCCCGCGGATCGGAATAGATCAGGCAGCCCACCGCTCCGTGCTCGGCGGCGACCTTCGGCTTGATGCCGCGCCACGAACCTCCGTAGCGCGCGAGGACGATCTTTCCCTTCACGTCGATGCCGCGCGACTCGAGCTCCAGGTAGTCCTTCGGGACGCCGTGGTTCACGTAGACGACCAGAGCCGTCACGTCGCCGTCGATCGAATACGCGTTGTAGACGGGCAGTTGCTCTCCGGCCTGCGCGGACGTCCCGTCTTCGGCCAGCGGCGGCTCCGCGAGCGTGGCCGTGAAGGTTCCCGGCGCGACGAGCTCGAGAACGCGCGTCTTCGGCACGGGGAAAAGCACGGTGAATTCCTCGATGCGCGTCTCGAAGCCGAACGAGCGGAAGAGGGACGCCAGGTACTCGGCGTTTTCCTTCCCGTACGGAGAGCCGACGTGGTGCGGCCGCGCGGACAGGCGCTTCAGCCAAGCCCGCTGGTCGGCGGGATCCAGCGACGCGTCGAACGCCGCCTCCAGCACGCGCTCAGCGGCCGCGCCCGGCGCGTCGAAGCCGAGAAGCGGGCCGCCCAAGGCCGCCGGATCGGCGGCCGTCGCAGGGCGCGCCGGTGAGAGAAAGGCGACGAGAGCCACGACGAGGGCAAGAAGGGCGCCGAGCGCCCGCCGCAATCCGCGCATGAGTTCTCCAATTTTGTCTATTTCGCGGCCAGCATCTTCTGAACGCGCGCCGAGTACGTCGCGAACACCCTCTGGCCGACCGCCGTGTTCTTCGCCACCCATTCCGCGTTCTGGAACGCGGCCGGCGACACCTCGCGGCGGAGCTCCTCGAGGTACGGGGCGACGCGGGCGAACAGGAACATTCCCTCGCCGCTCGACTCCATGAAGTAGTCCGCGTTCACGATGCCGTGCTTCACCGTGCCGTACACCATCTCCCAGTACGTCGTCGTCTGGCGCCAGGCCGCATTCAGCGGGTGGTCGCCCTTCGTGACGGCCAGAAGCTCGGCGAACGATTTCGGCCAGAAGTCGCGGTTGATCGCGGTGCGCGACTCGCGCATGACGGACTCGCGGCGCATCTCGTAGGCGCGGAACGCGAGCTCCGCATCGTGGTGGTCGGGGTGTTCCTTGCTCATGGGCCGGAACTGTAGCGCAACCCGCGCCCCCGAGGGCCCGCGTCAGCCGCGCATGGGCGTGTAGCCCGTGCAGAAGTGCTCGACCATGTCCAGGTCGACGGTCGGCCGGGGCGTGTGCCCGTTCGAGCGGAGCCGGAAGATCTCGAAGCGCACGCCGGGACGGGAAATCGGCCGCACCTCGAGCCGGTGGATCGCCTCGGCCGTGACCGCGTAGGGGCCGCACTCCTCGCAGTCCACCGAATGGCCGCGGAAGGAGGACGCGAACAGCGGCTCCTCGCCACCGACTGAGGCCGGGAAGCCACACAGGAAGCAGGCGCGCGAAGACTCCGGGTCCGGGGCCATACGGCCCCGAAGTCTACGCCGGACGCTAGGTCATGCTACGTTTCCATCATGAAGAAGCCTTCTCCGGGCCTCGCCCTGCTCCTCCCGCTCCTGGCTCTTGCCTTCACTCTCGTCCTCATGCGGCCGTCCCGTGCCCGCGCGGCCGAGCCGGACCCGCCGTATCCGCCCACGCGCACGACGACGGCCGCCGACGTCCTGCATGGCGTCACGGTGCCGGACCCGTACCGCTGGCTCGAGGACGCGAAGTCTCCCGAGGTGCAGGCCTGGATGAAGGCCGAGGACGACCTCGCCCGACAGCGCCTGGCCGCCCTGCCGGGCCGCGACGCGATCGCCGCGCGGCTCAAGGAATTGCTCTACATCGACAGCATCTCGGTTCCCCAGCATCGTGGCTCGCGTTACTTCTTCACGCGGCGCCACGCGAACAAGGAGAAGAGCGTCGTCTACTGGAAAGAGGGCGAAGGCGGAGCGGAGCACGTGCTCCTCGACCCGAACGCATGGAGCGCGGACGGCAGCGCCTCCCTCGGCGGATGGGAAGTCTCGTGGGACGGAACGACCGTCGCGTACCGCAAACGCATCAACAATTCCGACGAGGCGACGCTCTACGTGATGGACGTCGCGGCAGGTAAAGTCTCCGACGTCGACGTCATCGAGGGCGCGAAATACGCGGCGGCGGCCTTCACGCCGGACGGCAAGGCCTTCTACTACACGTGGCTTCCGGTGGACCCGAAGATCCATGCCGCCGACCGGTCAGGCTACGCCGAGGTGCGTTTCCACAAGCTCGGAACGGATCCGAAAACCGATACCGTCGTGAGGGGAAAAACCGGAGACCCGACGGCGTTCCAGAACGTGGGCCTGACGCGCGATGGGCGTTTTCTCTTCCTTGTCGTTTCGCACGGCTGGACGTCCCAGGACGTGTGGTTCCGCGACCTCGTCGCGGCTCCGGCGTCCCCTTCGTGGACGCCTCTCGCCGTCGGGATCAAGGCACACTTCGACGCCGACGCCCTCGACGGGAAGATCTTCGTGAAGACCGATGACGGGGCCCCGAAGGGCCGCGTCTTCGCCGTCGACCCTGCAAAGCCGGAACGGACCGCGTGGAAGGAGATCGTCCCGGAACGAAGGGAAGCCACCCTCGAAGGGTACGGCATCCTCGGCGCCCGGCTCGCGCTCAACTACCTGAGGAGCGCCGTGAGCGTCCTCGAGATCCGGGAGACGGACGGAAAGCTCGTGCGGGAAGTCGCCCTCCCCGGCCTCGGAACGGTCGGCGGCCCCACAGGCCGGAACGACGAGGACGAGGCGTATTTTTCGTTCACGTCGTACACGACGCCGACTTCGATCTTCAAGACCTCGGTGAAGACGGGCGCGACGTCCCTGTACTTCCAGGTGAAGGTGCCGGCCGACCTCACCCCGTACACCGTCTCGCAGGTGTTCTATCCCTCGAAGGATGGCACGCGCGTCTCGATGTTCATCGTGCACCGCAAGGATATGAAGAGGGACGGTTCCGCGCGCGGCCTCCTCGAGGGTTACGGCGGATTCCAGGTGGCGCTCACGCCCGCCTTCAGCTCCTCCCTCCTTCCGTGGCTCGAGAAGGGCGGCTTCTACGCGGTCCCGAATCTCCGCGGCGGAAGCGAGTACGGCGAGGCGTGGCACGAAGCCGGGATGCTCCTCAAGAAGCAGAACGTCTTCGACGACTTCGTCGCCGCGGCCGAATACCTCGAGAAGGAAAAGTGGACGTCCAGGGAGCGACTCGTGCTCCGGGGCGGATCGAACGGCGGCCTCCTGATGGGCGCGCTCATCACGCAGCGTCCGGATCTCTTCAAGGTCAGCCTCTGCGGCGTGCCGCTTCTCGACATGGTGCGCTATCACCTCTTCGGCTCCGGCAAGACATGGATCTCCGAGTACGGCTCAGCGGACGACGCGGCCCAGTTCGGGGCGCTCCTCGCCTATTCGCCGTACCACCACGTGAAGGCGGGCACGAAGTACCCGTCGGTTCTCGTGCTCTCGGCCGACAGCGACGACCGTGTGGACCCGATGCACGCGCGCAAGTTCACCGCCCTGCTTCAGACGGCCTCGACGGGAGGGCCCGTCCTCCTCCGGATCGAGCGACATTCGGGCCATGGCGGCGCCGATCTCGTCAAGGCGGCCGTCGCGCAGCGCGCGGACGAGTATGCGTTCGCGCTCTCCGAGACCACGGCGGCCACGGAGGCACCGGCCCTGAAGGCCCCCGAGACGCCGAAGCACTGAGGATGTCCGACGCCTCACGCACCCTCGCCGCCGAGGTCGCCCGCCGGCGCACCTTCGCGATCATTTCGCACCCGGACGCGGGCAAGACGACGCTCACGGAGAAGCTGCTCCTCTACGGCGGCGCGATCCACCTCGCGGGTTCGGTCAAGACGCGCCGCAACGCGAGCCGCCACACGACGAGCGACTGGATGGAGCTCGAGCGCCAGCGCGGCATCTCGATCACGACGAGTGTGCTGCAGTTCCCGTACGCGGGCCATCACGTGAACCTTCTCGACACGCCGGGCCACAACGACTTTTCGGAAGACACGTACCGTACGCTTGCGGCCGCGGACGCGGCCGTGATGCTCATCGACAGCGCGAAGGGCGTCGAGCCGCAGACGATCAAGCTCTTCGAGGTGTGCCGCTTGCGGCGGATCCCGATCGTCACGTTCATGAACAAGCTCGACCGCGCAGGCCAGGACCCGCTCGACCTCATGGACGAGATCGAGCGCATCCTCGGCATCCCGTGCCATCCCGTGACCTGGCCGATCGGCTCCGGCCCGGACTTCAAGGGCGTCTACGACCGCTGGGGGAAGACTCTCCTGCGCTACGAGCGCGGCGACGG
>Ga0075520_1000014_pt1:0-45000 | contig 47137 bp, 37 predicted proteins | sample NGEPerB_FD_75100 | JGI IMG/M metagenome (GOLD analysis project Ga0075520, IMG submission 75100) | Arctic peat soil microbial communities from the Barrow Environmental Observatory site, Barrow, Alaska, USA - NGEE PermafrostAB12-B | ecosystem: Environmental > Terrestrial > Soil > Wetlands... | reverse complement strand
CGGCATTGCATGCGGATTTCACCGTAGCTTTGCCGTTTTAATTCATCGCAGGTTCTTGTTAGGTCGAAACCTCACAGAACCTCTTGGGACCCGCGTAGTTTCTCGCGGGATTGGACTCAGTTTTCAAGGACCGAGGGGAGAGTACTCCCGTTCGGGGTCGATAAGTTTAGTCAGCAATCTCCGTGCGTCAACGAATTATTCGATCACAGTTGATTCAGCGTTGAAAGCAACCATTATTACGCACTTCAATCTGGCTGACCGGCGACCCCAGCTTGCCCAGGCGTCCGGGCTTGCGCTTCGGGACCTGCCGTCCCGCGGGGAGGGCGTATATGGACCGACCCCAATGGGGGCGCAAGCGAAATTGTCCCGCGGCGCCCCGATTTCGGTACCTGGGAGAAATTGCGGGTCAATCCGGCTGATCAACTATTCGATTCGGCTCATTTTGAGGAGGGTATTCTGGTTCAAGGAAGCCGAGGTATTGCAAGCAAGACGGTGGCCGGGAGGTCGTCCGCGTACCAGCGGTTCAGTGGCTCACGCACCAAGGTCACCTCCGCGCCATCTTCGAGCCGAACCCGGTAGCCCGTCTCACAGCGACGAAGCTGATGGCGAGCAACGCGCCCCAGTATCTCGAGCGGATGCCAACGACCTTCACGCCAAATAGATTTTGGCCGTCTCAATCGACGATCCGTTTCCACGTCGACGCGGGCCCAATGTTCGCGCGCGGCCGTCCAAATTCCAGGAAGCGTGAGGCCCGCCTCCGTTGAAATGGCTCTTACTGCTTCCAGAAGAGCGCGCTGTGAAACGCAAAGGCTGCGGGCCGGAAGTTCAAGAACAAGCGCATAACCCAGAGCCAAGGTAATGATAGCAAAACTGCGGTTTGTGCCACGAAAGTAGAGTTCAGTAGTTCGCGCCCAGGTCAGACTCGGTGTGGTTCTTAGTGTTCTAATAATTAGTCCCCACTCGGCCGCGGCCACGCGCGTTTCGAACGGGTCGACGACGCCTGCGTAATCCACCGTCTCACCTTCGGGGTCGACAAAGGCAGCGCTCAATGCGGCAACGGATTCGCAAAGTTTCTGAAGCGCACCGCTAAATTCCGACAATGCTTGGTCACGCGGACCCGTACGACAGCGTTGGCGACTCACTGGACGACCTGGACTTGAGCTGCAACCTCCTGAAACGAAGATTCGATTCGAACCGGGAGACGCCGTTTCCCTTCTTCGACGGATCGATCCATCAATATTCGAGCTCGACGCACATACACGTCGGGCGCGAACTTCACCCGTCGCTCTTCAATAGAAACCTGGTGAGGTGCAATTTTGCGCTCAAGTAATATTACATGGTACCCAAACGGCGTCTGAACGAGATCGCTTTGAGTGCCTTCTAAACCAATGGAATTGGCCGCGCGCGCGAAAGATTCATCAAAGTGCGACCCCTCACCTATGGGGTTGTCGTCTTTGTCCAATTGCAGACCGCGACCGTCGAAGGTTACTGGCGGAAGCGACTCGGCGACGACTTCGAGTCCGTTGGGCGGATAGGCTTTCACCACCGCCAAAAACGATTCGACCTCCTTGATGTTATGCACGGACGTCGCAATTTTTCGCGCCAGTTCTTGAGCGGTGATTCGCGAAGTGCCGCTTTTGACACGTACCACAAAGTGAGTAGTTTTAGCCGCGACAGGCCGATCTACTTCGAACCATCGCTCCTTTGTCATTTTCGCAATTTCAGCGTCGGTTGGGATTCCGTCCGCCAACGCCCGATCATAGAATTCTTCAAGTAGCGAGCGCGTAAGTACACTACGCTCGACCTGACGTACGCGCGAGAATTCCAGTAACCCCGCTCTTGCCCCTTCTGCCACCAGAGCATCTGCAATCCAGCCATTGACGAATCGATTTGCGTCGATTGAACGCCCGTGTGCGATTTGCTCAAGTTGGCGGCGCGAGAGAACTCGCTTTCCCGCAGAAGCGACCGTATCAATCGGAACTGAGTCGCTCTTTGCCGCGCGTCCGCTTGGGGCACGTGATCCGCAGGCCCCGCCAATTGCAATAGAAACTAGGATCGCCCCCGATAATGCGCGAGTCCCGTAGCTTGTTCGAAGGTGAGCGAGAATCTTGAACGTCATTCTTCCGAATTGGTGTTCAGCTTGCCCTTAAGACCGCGCAGAAATAGCAGGCCGACGACAACCCAGTATAATCCGATGACGTCCCGACCGGCGCGCAATTGTATTAGGCCTGCCAGCAAGGCTGCGGCGCTGGCCCCGAGGGCCAACATTCCGAAAACAATGCGCAAGTAAGCCACTTTGCCTGTCATGGCTTGTCGAGCATAACTATAATAGAACCCACGGCGACCAAAGCAATCGTCACGATTAGGGTGCGCGTATTTCGTTGTCGTGGTCCTTGCCTTCGTGGGCCACGCTCCAAGTTTTCAGCCAGTGCGCCCGCGGCTGTTAGGAACCAAAACGCCGAGCCCATCGATACCGCGCTGATAAGCACGCCGCGGCCGTCCTTCGGCGGAACGCCCAACCACACAAATAAGCCTAGCACGAGCAAAAGGGCTAGAGCCAAGGGCGCCCCGCCACCAGCAAGTTTTCCTGGCAGTGTATTTCGCGATTCCTGGATTGCGACAGAATCGAGCTTTGTGCACTGATGAGCAGCATGTCGGGCGCGAATCCAGGTTATGCCAAACAAACCCCAGGCCACCGCGCCGAGAACGGTTCGAAGCTCCGCGAGGTTTGAATTCAGCTGCGCCTGCCCCAATGATACCCATGTGCCCGTGCACGCACCACAGAACCCTGCGGAAGCAAGAAAATCTGCGAAGTTGGGGTGCCGTGACGCCACATACCAGGCGCACGTAAGTAAGAATATAGCCGTCACGCCTAGCGCGCGGCTTGCCAGCGATACGTCATGGGAGAAGACCGGCACTGCCGCCGTCAGAAACCAAGCATAGATTCCCAACAGTAATGGGTCGACACTGAGCCGCGCCACGGGGGGGCCGCTTGAAATCAACGCAAAGCCTCAATAAAGCGCACGAAGGTAAGTACCGGGTGACCCGTCGCGCCTTTCGGGTAGATATTTCTTGGCCTGTCTGAGAGGGCAGGACCTGCAATATCGCAGTGGATCCAGGGAGAATCACCCACAAATTCCCGCAAGAACAATGCAGCGCTAATCGCTCCGCCCCACCGGTCTCCGGTATGTTTTAGGTCCGCCACATCACTCTTTAAGTTTTCATGCAGCTCGGTGAGCAAAGGTAGTTGCCAAAAGGATTCACCCGCCAATTGTGCGGCCAATTTGAATCGAACCGACCAGCTTTCGTCCGCGGTAAAATACCCCGAGCAAGTTTTGCCGAGCGCGACCATGCAGGCACCGGTGAGCGTGGCCGCATCCACGATTAGGTCAGGGTGCAGTTTGCGAGCGTAGGCTAGGCCGTCGGCTAGGGCGAGACGGCCTTCCGCGTCGGTGTTGATTATCTCTACGGTTTTGCCGTCCAGGGAACCAAAGACATCACCTGGACGATAAGCATTACCGTCTGGCATGTTCTCTGCGAGCACGAATAGTCCATGCACCTCCACCGGCGGACGCAATGAGCCGATGGCGTCCATTACACCCAGAACTGCGGCAGCCCCCGCCATATCGCTTTTCATCTCATCCATTCCAGCCGCAGGTTTGATACACAATCCGCCAGAGTCGAAGGTCAACCCTTTGCCAAGAAATACAACCTTCTTCTTGGGGCGGGACTTGGGGGTATACGTCACGTGCACGAACTTGGGCTCGTTGCGACTGCCGCGCCCTACGGCGGCAAGTAGCAGCATGCCCGCTCGATCAATGCCGCGCGCGTCGAGAACCTTTGCGCGAAATCCGTGGCGTCGAGCAACGTCTGTCACACACTTCGCGAAGACAGCCGGGGTCATCACGTTCGACGGTTCATTGACTGTATCTCGGCTCAGGGCCACAGCGTGGCCTACGCGCTGCCCCAGCTCCACGGCGCGCTTGATCGCAGGAATTTCTCGGGATTTTCCACACAAAATTACCGTGTCGACATGCCGCTTTGGACGCCGGTCTGAGGTAAGATACTTCGTGAATCGGTACGCGCCCAGAACAACGCCCTCAGCAATAGGCCGCCAATGCGCAATGGCCAAATTGGCTGGAAGGGCTAGTGCCACTCGCAAGGCACCACTGTGTGTCCCGTGACGAACCGCAATAGCAGCGAAATTCCGGAATCGAGATTCTTCGTGCCCTTCTGGAGCACCTATCCCTACCAATAGGATCCGTTGTTGCGACAGGCGGCCGAGAGTCGTGCATTCAAAGACTTGATCGGTGCGGCCAATGAATTCGGCCTGCTGTGCGAGGACTTTAAGCTCGCCGCCCACCGCTCGATTGAGTCGGTCGAATTGCGGGTCTTTGTCCAGTGTGCCCTGCGCAATGGGTAGCGCAATAATGTCAGCCTTCTGGCTCTCAAGCGACCCCTTGCCTATTAGAATACTTGGAATCATCCGGTTTTTGGCCCTTCGAATCCATCGTAGTAGCTCGCGCTACCAAATGAGCCAGGTTTTTCCTATAAATCGGGAGGCAAGCGTGGCCCACTGCACTCACCCTAGATATCGAGGCCTCGACGGCCCGCCGTGAGGTCGACGGACATACACCGCTGAGCGGCCAAGACCAACGCGTTGGAGTGGAATTGTCCGGTTTTCACTTGGCCTCGCAGGCACTATGCTATGGGCCATGATACAAATTCCTTCGCGCCGTTTGTGGGCGACGATTTTCGCCATCTCGGCTACTTCTATTGCACAGACCGATCCGGGAAGTTCGCAGGCGCCGACAGCCCCTGAGCCCTCGGCAGCGCCGGCACCGTCCGTGTGGGCCCCAGCAGCCCCAATTCAGCAACAAGCGCAGCCGGTGGCAGCGACGCCTGCGAGTGCACAACAGCCAGTCAACAATAATTCGACGCCACCCGCGTCAGGCGGCTCCGGCTACGCAGCTTCGAGTACCCGTGACGCCAACAACAATACTAATCAACGCAGCGACTCTGGCAGCGCGGCACCCTTCAACAGTGGCGAAGATGCGGCCAAACCGCAATCAAAGGCCGAATTGCCGGTGATGTCCGTCCGAGTCGATCCCTTCAATTGGCTATTGGCGGGTCGTTTGGGATTCGAACTTGAAGCGCAAGTTTGGAAATTCATTTCCGTCGAGCTTGTGCCCGTGTTCATCGTCAACGATCAACCGCCGTATCTGAACCTGAATTTAATTGGCGTGCCCAACACGCTCCGTCAAAAATCCGCAGGAATTGGCGCCCTTGCAGGTACGTCGATTGGCGTGGGCTTTTGGCTTAATGGTACGCCCATGGAAGGGTACGTGCTGCGCGCGGAAATTACGGACTATTCAGTTAACTATGACACTGCGATTGATCACGTAATGTATACTGAAAGGGAGTTTCAGGTATTGTTCGGCCAACATTCAAAATGGGGTCCATTTACGATAGCGGGAACATTTGGAATTGGCTCGATGCTGAACAAGCACGAAAGGTGCTTTGGTGATACCGCAACCGACGCAAAATCGCCTCAAACATCTGGATGTCCGAACAGCAAGCAAATGGTGCTTGCTGTCACGCCATCCGATGGCGTTCCCGGAGGTATGGGCTTGATCAATCTCAACGGCTGGGCCTACCCGATTGACCTAGTATTGCGAATTTCACTTGGTGTGGTTTTCTGAGCCCATGGGCCGCTCATTCAGCCAAATGTTCGGACAAGGTCGCCATATCGATCGGCGTTAAATCAGCCTATCCAGAAGTTACAATTCCTAGCTAATCTGGAACTTGACCATGCCCCACCCCGTCACTTGTGGCGCGTGCAATGCGACTTTTTCGATCCCCGATGAGGTTTGGGATAGGCGCGTGCTCGGTCAGTTGGCGACACTCAAGTGCCGTCAGTGTAAATCACCCATTGAAGTCGATGGACGTCATCGGAAGGGTGCGACCGCGGTCAATCCAGCGCCAGTCGCCGCTGAGCCCGCGGTTGCGCAGCCTGAACCTAGTCCTGCTGCACTAGCGCCACCAGCCCCTCGGACTGAGGAGCCGCTGGAACCCAAACAACCTGATGCGACGCCCAGTGCCGGACTTGCGAGTACCGAACAAGTAGCAAAACTCAACAAGCAAGCACCTGCCTCCGCGGCAGTCAATGGTAACGCAGCTGGGGAAGAAGCCAAGAAGTGGGAAACGGCACCGGCGACTCACGCAAGTCCAGTTTCAGTAATGGCGTCCGGCTCGCCTTCTCTAGCTTATCGAAAGGTGCCTGACAGAAGCCCTACCAGGCCGGCGCTGCCATCGAATATTTCACCAAAAGCTGTCCTTGATCCGACGACAAAATCCAAACCGGGGGCTCCACATCGAGCCGAGTCAAAATCGTCCCCCAGCCTATCAGACGCTGAAAAGCGGCGCGATTCTGTGGATATCTGGGTGGTGAGCTTCGGAGAGGATGATGACCGGGAACTTGGTACATCTCAACTTGCTGAAACCATCTCTAAGGGTCTTGTCACTCGGGAAACGATAGTCTGGCGGGAGGGCATGGGTGATTGGCTACCGATCGGAACAATTCCCGAGTTGGCCGGTTACCTCAAGCAAGAAATTGCAGCAAGCAAGCAGGCCCCAATTGTTCCTAGTGATGATGGCGACGACCAAACGGTCATCTATAGACCAGCAGACAAGGTCGCGACGTCTGCAATATCCTCGGCGCGAAACTTAACGGCGAATGTCGCTTCCCCGGTAATGGGCAAAGGGACGACTTCCACACTGGCCAAATCCGACACCAACGCGGCGCGGGCTTCTAGTCCAGACGCTGCTGCGGGCACCGTTCAGCGCAATCTGATTCCGGAATCGCCAACACGAGTGGCCTCCCATTCATCCCCAACTCCTACGGGCGTCGCGCGGCGTGGGGATGTGCCCGCGCGTATGGCGGGCGACACCGCATCGAAGTTGGAAGCCTCGCCGGGCTCTCCGGCGGCACCAGCCGTGACACCTGGCACGGCGCCGGTTACCAAGCCGGGCGGTCCACCACCATTGCGACGAGCACAACAACCGTCCCGGCCTGAAGTAGTTGCAACTTCGGCCAAGCCCTGGAGCGCTGAGACCCACGCACAAACGACTAGCGAAGTCGTGACGAGTGTACCGGGCTTGGAATTGGCGCAAACTCCGGCGACACCGCCTCCTTTGCCTGTCAAAGACAAGCCTTTTGTCGCCGAGAATCCAACGCCACGACCCGCGGTCTTTCCCCCTCCCGCTCAACCACAGCAGCCATATCCTTCGGCGCTGGAGGCAGGCCCTTTGCGCATGCCGGCCACGCCTTCATTTGCGCCCCGACCATCAGATATTGCAGCTCTGGTCAAAATTCGCCCCAAGTTTCCCAAATGGCTGCCATTTGCAGTGCTAGGTGGGGCTGTCTTGTTGATGGCGGTCCTGGCGGCGCTATCTTGGCGCGGGGGCGAGAACCCAACAGAAAATGGCAGTGACTCGAACGGTGCGGCCTTGTCGGATAATTCTAGGGTGCCATACGACGCAACCCGAACGGGCCGGTCGGGGACGCCCTCGATGAACCCACAACTGGGATCGGGCACAGACACAGCACTTGGGTCAAGAAGTGGGGATCCCTCGGCAGGCTTCTCCAATCAATTCGCTCAGGCGGCCGCGAAACAACGTCCTAGCGCTCGATTTGATCACGACGCCGCGGAGAAGGCTCTGGCCCCGGGGTTTCTAAAGGCAGCCGGCTGCCATCACAAGGGCGAGCCGACCGGCAGCGCGACAGTGACTCTCTCGATCTCACCTTCTGGCCAGGTCCTGAGCGTTACGTTGGGAGCACCTTTCACGACGACCTTCACCGCGGAGTGCATTCGTAACGCGCTCCGAGAAAATCGAGTTCCTCCATTTCAGGGCTCCCCTGGTCGGCTGGCGCATTCGATAACAATCCATTAGTACATCGATTCCGTGGAATCTATGTATTCGGAATTCGCCGGGCGAATTCGGGCTTAGGCAAAGCCCAACAATATCAGGTTTGTGGCGCTATGGCGGCAAGGCCGCCCGCCCGAATGGCCAACGTTTCGATGGAATCGCGCAACTAGGCCCGCAAACGTTACACATTCGATCAGTTCTCGAGCAAGACAACTCAGCCGTTGATACTGCCGGCGCGTACTTGTTGCCGTTCACCCTGCCGGACTTATCGGATAACCTGCGAAGATGGTCTGACAAAGCCCGGCAACTACTTGCCGCGAGCAAGCCCCGTACATGGATGGTCTCGAATGACTGAAACCAACAGCACCGACAAAATTGACGACCTGGCAACTCCAACCTTTGACTCCAAACTTACGGATGGTCGTCAGCGATTTCTCGCCCATGCCATCGAGCATGCATTCGCAATCGCGCGACGTTCAGCCGCGGATTTCATTCGCCACTTTCCACCAGAAGTCATCATGGAAGGCATGGCCGAACACCCCGAATTGCGTGCATCTATATTGTCGCAGACGACGGGTTTGAAAGTAAAAATTGCCCTCAAGAAATCCTGGCAGTCAGCCGCTGAAGACTTGCGTATCGCGCTTACAGAAGGCGAAACGAATGCCCAAACTGTTGTCAGCGTGTTTGACCCGGATGATCGCGTCCGCTACTTGCCACGGAACAAGATATGGGCGTTTTTGATTGAAGGCGATTTCTACAACGTTACCGCCAATCGAACCAATGAGCATCGAATCGCCAAACAGCATATCGCGTTCTTGTTGGACCGTGCTCTCAATGATGGGTTGTTGACTCACCGAGACATCGTTGACGGCGTGACGGTCGCCGAATTATCCGCGCGACTTCCGAAAGCCGAACTTGGGAAAATCATTGAAGGGGCTCTGCTTGCCGGGCGTAATCGGAAGCCGTTTACAGATCTCGAGCTATGGGCGGCGCTTACCGCACCCGCGTTGGTTGAATATGTGCCCTTGCCGCACGTGTGGTCGACGGTAGTGGTACCGAAGATTGCCGTGTCGCACGGATTTGCCTCTGAATCGGGAGGCGCGCGTGACGCAATGCCGGTGACCCCTACCGTTGGTGCTCCGGTTCAAGAGGATCAGGAATGGGTTGAGCTACCCGAGGAAAATGTGGCGTCGGGCGACGTCATCTCGGAAGACGACTTCGCATGAGCGACATCGTCGTACTTCGTGTCGAGAGGCCTTATGCGACCGAAGCGGCGTTTCTGAAATCGGAGAACTGGTCGGTAACCAAAAAGAGTGTATTTCTTATTGGCGTGCCGGCACATTCGGAAGGTACTATCGTGCGATGCGAATTAGTGCTCGCCAATGGATCTCAATTGGTCGTAGCCGAAGGAACAGTCGCAAAATACGTCTCGGCAACCTCTGAGCGCCCCGCGGGATTGGTGGTTCGATATCGCCGATTGACGCCAGCGAGCAGCCAGTTCGTAAATCGGGCGCTTACCGCGCGGGAGGCCGGCGAGGCATCTTCGCCCTCTGCCTCCGATCGCCAAGTACCCGACGTTGAGCCCCTTGCTCGGAAGCCGGAGACTTCCTCAAAAGCGATCCCGCCGGTCCTTTCACCGCCCACAAGGCTAGCCAAGCCGACATCACCGAGCCCAGAAAAACACGACACTCAGTTGATTCTGCAACGGCTTTCCGGCCGCAATGCGGGCGGTGTTACCGTCCCGACATCGCGTGAGACGTTGCTGTCACGCCTGCGCATGCGTACAGCTCAAAATCAAATTCGCTAGATGCCTGGGGCATACGTTGGCCTGCTAAAGTCGGCGATTGGCGGTGCGCCCGCGCATCGGGAAACGCTGAAACCTGGGCAAGTCCGCGTCACTTAATTCGCACTGTGGCGGGCATGCACAGGAGACGTGCAACAATTTGCGAGGCCGTGTTGTTATGAACTTCACGCTCTGGAACTTGGGGCGAGCGTGAGTAGGCCAGTATTCTCGCGTAGCGGTAAGAAAGCCGGTATTCAAAGGTATTTCGGCGCGACAGACGCCGGTTCTCGCATCAACGCTTCGAGTACCATTGAAACCGTGGCTTCGGTACGGCGCATGCATTGCTCATTAGCGAAATGTTCACCGGAAATGTGATGTCTTTGGCGTCTGTTCCGTAAAATGGTTCTCGCTATGGTCCCGACACGTTGGTCTTTGACTCTCGCCGCCCTTGCCTTAGGGGCCCTCGCGGCTGTGGATGTCCATCACGGTCCATCACCGCGGGGACCGAAGATGCAACCAACTGAAGTCCGGGGGGACGCTCCCCTCGCTGGCAACACCCCCGCAGCAGCAACCTTAGTCGTGGTGGCACCCCCGACACCAGCAACAACAACTGCGACTTGCCCCGCCGACATGGTCGAGGTCAACGGAGACTATTGTCCGGCCCCGGAACAAATTTGTGATGAATTCATCAGCGAAAAACGCGATCGGTGTGAGCGATTTCGACAGAAAGTTCGTTGCATCGGCAAACCAGAGGCCAAGCATTTTTGCATCGATCGCTACGAGTACCCCAATGAAGCCGGGCGTCAGCCGACGGTTTCAGTAACATGGGATGAAGCGCGAGATGTCTGCGCGAATGAAGGCAAGCGGCTCTGCGTTGCGGAGGAATGGACGCTTGCGTGCGAGGGGCCTGAACGAAAGCCCTACCCCTTCGGTTATTCGCGTGACGCCACGGCGTGCAATTTTGACAAACCGTATCTTATGCCAGACAACTTCGCGTATGACGACCCACAGACACGGGCGGCAGAAATTGCTCGGGTCAGCCAAAGCGAACCTTCGGGATCGCGGCCCCGCTGCGTGAGCGACTATGGCGTATATGACATGACGGGCAATGTGGACGAGTGGGTGGCGAACGAACATGGTTCACCCCAAGGCCCTGAATTTCAAAGCGGCTTGAAGGGCGGCTATTGGGGCCCCGTTCGCAATCGTTGCCGCCCAATGACAACTGATCACAATCAATGGCACCACGGCTATCAAATTGGCTTCCGGTGCTGCAAGGACGTTGACGGGACGAGTGCTGCGCCCCCAATGGGCGAAGACAGTGGCAGTAACGACGCATCCACCGCGAAAGCGTGGAGCAGCCCCGAGGCAGCGGAACCCAGTCGATCGTAAGTTACGCCTGGCCTCTGCGTGCGGGTGATTCAAACTTGCTTCCACTCAATCCGTGGAGCAACGCGAACCGTGAATCTTGGCACTGTCGATCATCCCTACGAAGAGTTTTTGCACCGAGTTGAAAAGCCCACTCGGTATACCGGTCGCGAACACGGGAGTCGTATAAAAGACTGGGAAACCATTCGAACAAGAATCTGTTTGGAATTTCCAGATGTCTATGACATTGGCACAAGTCACCTGGGGTATCGCATACTATACGCGATTCTGAACGATAGCCCGGACATGCTAGCCGAGCGTTGTTACGCACCGTGGGTTGATCTCCGGAGAGAATTGGTGGCACGCGGGCTGCCATTAGTGTCCCTGGAAAATCGAAAACCGTTGTGCGACTTCGATGTCGTGGGTTTTTCCCTGCAATTCGAGCTTAGCTACACGAACGTACTTAGTATGTTAAGGCTTGGGAACATTCCCTTGCGTACGAATCAGCGAACGCAAAACGACCCTCTCGTAATCGCGGGAGGTCCTGTGGCTACACACGCTGAGCCAATGGCGGCGTTTTTCGACGCAATACTCATCGGGGACGGCGAGCAAGCGGCTGGAGAAATTGCGGTTGAGTGGTGCCGCACAAAGTCACTGGGACTTTCGCGTCCTGATCGATTGGCACTGCTCGCCCGGATCCCGGGCGTCTATGTGCCAAGTCAATACGAGGTGACGCCCGACGAGCATACCGGCTTATTGACGGTAACGAGAGCCATCCACCCTAACGGTTCCCTGCCGATTATGCGGCGCATGTTGGAATCACTGGAGGATTTCCCATTCCCTGCGCAGGGACCCGTGGGAGGGCCCGAGGCTGTATTTGACCGGATGAGCATCGAAGTGGCGCGGGGTTGCACGGAAGGCTGTCGGTTTTGTCAGGCAGGCATGATCTATCGTCCCGTAAGGGAGCGACCGCCACAACAAGTCCTTCAAACCATCGAGGATTCTATCGCGCAATCTGGCCAGGATGAGGTGAGCCTAACTTCGCTGTCGACTGCCGACATCAGTTATATATCGCCCCTGATCAAGACATTGGTAAGGCGCACCGCCAAAGAGCGAGTGAGTCTTGGTGTGGCCTCGCTCAGGGCCTACGGTCTGAGTGAAGAGCTACTCGATGAGTTGCGTAAAGTGCGAGCCACAGGGCTAACGTTTGCTCCCGAAGCTGGAACTCAGCGTTTGCGTGACGTCATAAACAAGAATATCACCGAAGAGCAAATTCTGACGACCGCCCAGCGTGTTTTTTCGCACGGCTGGCACAAGATGAAGCTCTACTTCATAATGGGTCTGCCTACGGAGACCGACGAAGACTTGCAAGGGATCATCGAGGTCGGGCGCCGATCGCTGGAAATTGGGCGAAAGCTCTCTAAAAAACGCCCCGAAGTAACCGTTAGCGTCTCGGTCCACGTTCCAAAGCCGCACACGCCGTTTCAATGGTGCGCCATGGACCCGTTGCCTGAAATACGCCGTAAGCAGGCTCTTCTCCGCAGTCTTGCACGTGGAATTCGTGGACTTGAACTTCGCCTTCACGATTCAACCGCAAGTGTTCTTGAGTGTATTTTGGCGCGCGGCGATCGCAGGTTGGCCGATGTTATTCAAACCGCCTTTGAAGCGGGGGCGGTATTCGATTCATGGGACGAGCAGTTTCGTCCAGATTTGTGGGATGCGGCACTGGACCAACATCAGGTGCCACGCGAGGCATACTTGGGAACATGGCCCTTGTTCGCTCACCTCCCTTGGGATCACATTCACGTTGGACTGGACCAGGATTTTTTGCCACGTGAATATCGAAAGGCAATGAACGGTCGTGTCAGCCCGCCTTGCGGAAAACCCGTCGGAATGTCCGTGCATCACACCAATGTGGCCGAATCCGAGGGGGATCCTCGCAAGTTGGTTTGTTACGCTTGCGGCGTTGAATGCGATATGGCGCAAATGCGCGATCAGCGAGTTCTGTACTTGACCGGTCTGGGCGCAAAAAACAAAGAACAACCGCCCCAAAAGCAATCGGGGAATTTCGAGGTCGAAGCGGCCCTAAGTGAGCCAGAGAAATTACGCCCGCTGCGCGACATTACGTCAATTGAGCGTTACAGATTTAGGTTTGCAAAACTTGGACCTGCAGTCTTGCTGGGGCATGGTGATCTCATTCGAGAGCTTCCCCGCGTACTTCGGCGAGCGGGGCTACGTCTAAAGTACAGTCAAGGCTTTCATCCGAAAGCCGAACTATCCTTCGCCCCCGCCTTGTCACTCGGCGTCGCAAGCATCGACGAATACGTGGACGCCGCCATTATTGATCCACCCCCACTTGAGGACATGCTGAAAAGCTTGTCGACGGAGCAGCGTGGGGGTCTTTGGTTTCGCGATGCCGTACGCTTGACTCAAGATTCGCGGGGGTTGAGCAAGCTGATTCATGCCGCACACTATGCCCTCGTGCTTTTCCCAAGCTTGGTCCAGGCCTGCGGTGGTGAAGCTGGAATAAGGAACCTGATTACAGGTTTTCTGGCGAAGGATAAGGTTTTCATTGAACGCTGCAAGGAAAAATCCGTTTGGACGGTTGATGCTCGACGCTTCGTTCTCCGCTTCGACCTTGCACTATCTGAGACGAACCAGGCCATTTTGCCGTACGTGCAGGAGCCTACCTGTACAATTCTCGACTTAGTCGTGTCGCTGGGCCAAGCAGGCTCGGTCAAGCCCCGCGAGGTACTGCAAGCTATGCTGCCCGGGGGGGAATCGGGGCACCGCGCGATTCGCGTGGCTTTTCTGGACGAAAATCAGCGGCCGATCTTCGACGGTCAACTGGCAGAGGGCATGCCCTGGGTGACGGCGCCGAAATTTGAGCCAATTGGGTTGTGATTGCTTACTGTCCGGTCAACCAAATCCGGAATAACCCGGAGGGACATGCTATTCGCAAAGGACTAAGCTGATGTCGTATGACCGACGAACCGACACGCCGCTTCAGCGCCGAACGCGAATCGACTCAGACCCAACCCCCCAAGCAGGAGGGGGACCCTACTCGGGAGGCTTCCAAAAATTTTGGAATTGTAATGGAGCGACCGTCAACTCGACCGGAAGCATTTTCGGAACGTGAAGGGCCGACACTCGCGTCGCCAAATAGTGTAACGGCACCCGTTCAGACCAATTTGGACGAGCGCTATACGCAAGCGGTCGATCGGATTCGGCAATTAGAGGCCGATCTCGAGACCGTTTACGTCCGATTGGAACAACTGACAGATGCCGTCAACACAGAGCAATTGCGAGGCCGTGCCGCAAGAATGGGGCGCTACCTGCTGTGGGGCGCAGTTATCGCGGCCATGGCAACATTCTGGATGCTTCTGCGCCTGCGTGCGGGTTCCCACTGAGCTATCGTTCGTGAGACACGATTCGTGAATAATTCGCCTATGCCTGTGCCTGGTCCATTCATTTGGATATTGCTTGCCTTCAGCATCTGGATGCTTTCCGATGCTATTCGCCGACGCGCGGGTTGGTTCTGGTACTTGATAATTTTGGTGGCACCGTTGGGGGCGGTCATCTATTTCGTGGCGGTGAAGCTGCCTAGCATTACTGCCTCGCGCGCAGTTTCGCCTTTGGGCACTGCAAATCCGAATTCAACTGCTCCCCACAGAAAATTCAGTTCCGGATTTTTGACGTCCAGCTTGGAACGAGCTGACCAGCTTGAAGAAGCTGAGCAATACGATCAGGCGGTACCGATCTACCAAGAAGTATTGGTCCATGATGCTAACAACCTGCGTGCACTACACGGCATGGCTCGCTGTGAGCTAAGTCTTGGACATGCCCAAGTTGCCGTCGCGCTTTTGGAACAGGTATTGAATATTGATCGGGAATTCAGGAACTTCGGAGCTGCACTTGACTATGCCGACGCCCTTTGGTTCGCCGGTCAGAAACAAGATACAATAGACTTGCTCGATGGCTTGGTGAAAGTTACGGGACGTGTCAATCACCGACTAGCTTATGCACACTATTTGGCAGCCAACGGAGATATTGAAAAGGCTCGAACCGAAGCCAATCAGGTAATCGAAGAACATGACGCGTTGCCCAAGAGCGAGCAGCAAAAACAGCAACTGTGGCTGGATCGGGCTGCACAAATGCTATCGGAATGGGATCGAGGGAACTGACTTGGCAGACTTAGAAGGTTCCGCGATAACCTAGGGACGCAGCATGGGGAACAACGGCCGCATAGGGCGCCGCCGCGGGGGGATCATTTCGATACAGGTACCATAACACGGCCGCTGAAATTACCGCCGCCGAACCAGCGCCAATAAACACATCGGACAGATGGGCATCGCGGATCGCATCTTCACTCTTTGGAATTGCTGCTGCTTGTGCTGCGACACAGGACGACGCCGGGCAGATTTGGTCGGCTTGATTATTCAACCGAATGGCACGAATTCCAAAGTAGGAACCAACCGCCACCGCAGCCAAGCCTACCCCACCAATTACGTAGGCTGTTGCGCGAACTCTTCCGTGTTGCGTTCGCTCCTGGAGTTGTTCGGTTTGATTAGCCTGCACTGGCAAATTTTGCGATGGCGGCGCCAACGCGTTTGGCGTGCTGGCAGCTGGCTTGCTTTGCAGAGGCGGGACGGTAACGTTTTCGGTAGCTGCCGGACCGCCTACGGTGATCTCCGCACGCCATGAGTCGTAGTTCGGCGCACGGATGGTGAGCTGATGTTTGCCAGCGTCTACGGGCAATCTAGCATCGGAGATTGCCGGCAAAACCGTGCCGTCGAGAGAGAGGGCTACACCCGCGATTGCTTGCGTGGCCGGGTCTATTTTCAAATCAATGTAAGATAACTTAGGCTCGACGGAGTCCAAACCTTCGCGTGCCCTTCGCTCTCGATCTTCCCGCGCATCGCGCTTCGCCAATGTCAGCGCTCATTGTATCGTGTCCACGCACTGGCAAGCTTGCCTTGCTTTTCATAGCAGATAGCTAACAGCAACACAGTACCCCCCGCCGGATCAATCTGGTAGCTTTGGGCAAGTTTGTGGCAGGTGTGCTCGTAGTCCTCGGACTGAAAAAGTCGCTTGCCGTCGCGGAAAAGTGATTCAGCCACCGCATCACTCGTCTGCGCAATACCGGAGCTGCTTGTCAGGAAAATGCTGCTGCAAATTGCAACGCCTCCGAAGACGGCATATAGCGCCGGCCGGGCCCGACGGCAGCGTCCGAACTCAGTGTGGAGTATGGTACAATGAGTCATTTTCACAGTATTCCTGTCGGCTGACTTCACCCCGTGAAGTGGTTCATAAAAAAGTGCTCTCACTTTCGAGTATCGAAGATGTCATCTTCATGTTTGCTCGCCGCGAACTCTTTGGTGGGCGGGCGCTTGGGTGCGGGCGCTTTTGCATCTATCAGGCGCGGGGCCGAGATACCTACCGACGCTGGTTTGCGCGGCACGGTCGACGCAATAGGCTCAGCGGGAGCCGACGGCGTAATCTCGTGGGCTTTTTCGGGCACGGCTGACACATCCGCAGCCTTCTCGGGCTGAAGCGGCATGGCAACGGGCAACGAGACCGCTGGGACTATAGGCGCCGGCGGGGACACCTTGCCCCGATGCGAAAGTGCGAGCGCACTCACGATGGCCATAACCACAAGGGCCGCCGCAATCGCGATGAACCGCGGTCTCTTGTCTACTAGTGCCGGAGTCGTTTCGGAATAGGAATCCGTGGACATCAAAGTGGCGGCCGTTACCAAGATGCTGTCGGTATCAGCGAAGCTAGACTGCGTGTGCCGCCCTGGCTCCGAAGCCTTCATTCCTAATGCACCGCGAATTCGTGTCAAAGAGTAACGAGCGCTCTCTGGACCATAGGGGACGAGAGCCTCCGCGAAGTCAGCTACCGTTTGGTACCGATCGGAAGGTTTCTTCTCAAGGCACTTTTCGACGATTATTGAAAGACCGATCGGGATCTCAGGTCGGATTGATCGTATCGGAGCGATTGGGTCGGTACTGACCGCAGCCGCAACCCCCGTGATGCTGTCGCCGTCAAAGGGCAATTGGTCGGTCAAGAGCTCATAGAGCGTCACCCCGAGAGACCAGATATCCGAGCGGAGATCGACCGAACGCGCGCTGCGGATCTGTTCGGGTGACATGTATACCGGAGAGCCGAGAACCGTGCGGGTCTTCGTTAAACTGACGTCCTGTTGGAGCTCGGCACGCGCTTTGGCAATTCCGAAGTCCAGTACCTTGATGAGCGGAGCTCCGTCGGTGCGCGTCGTCAGAAAGAAATTGGACGGCTTTAAGTCTCGATGCACGATTCCGAGATGATGAGCTTCCGCTATTGCTTCGCAGGCCTGCATCACATAGCCGACCGCGTCGGGAATTGATAGCGGTCCCCGATGGCGAAGCACTTGGTCGAGGTCCTGACCATCCAGGTACTCCATAACCATGTAAGGAGACCCATCTTCGAGAGAACCGACGTCGAGCACTCTGGCGACATGCTCGTTCTTGAGTTTCACGGCCGACTGCGCTTCGCGCACGAAGCGGGCGATATCGGTAGCGTCGCGATCCGCTTGGGGAAGTAGGAACTTCAGCGCAACAGTCTGACCCAGCTGCAAATGTCGTGCAGCGATAACAACGCCGACTCCACCGGTCGCGATGACGCGCTCGACACAGAACTTGCCGGCGACAATCTCGCCTTCCTGCAGACTTGCAGCACCTGACACGGTACATAAGGTAGACCGAGCTTGACCGTGTTGTCTATGAATTGCGGTGGGGTCAAAATAGGGCTTCCTGATGCCCATGGGGAATTCCATGCCAGTGCGCCTAGGCTCCGCACCTACTGCAAGAACGTGGGTCACTCCAGTTGAGGCGCACGCATTCTCGAAACAATTAGGTGCATCGTTGCTAGTGGGTTCGCCCCCCTGCGCCCAAGATATGGGCCGGATTGCCAGTTAGCCTGCACTGAAGGCGGGGACGTTGGAAGCGCATACTGAACGTATGAAGCCAGCCGACAATTCGCGGGTTGAGCTGGCCTCGAATACGGTCACTGCGAGATGCGCAGCGTGCTTTGAATGCCGTAATACTGCGAGACGGGCACGGACGTCTGATTGCCATCAGTGCTGTCGTAAAGAAGCACCGACAGGCTCTTGGCCGTAAATGTCCGCTGGGTGTCCGTCACCGCGTTAGAACCGATTCCAACTCCAAACAGGTGATGTGTCCACTGATTGTCAGTAATTGAATTGAGCGGATTATCTCCACAGAAAGTGCATGCAGGCGTGTATGACGGGGCAACAAGCTCGGCCCATGCCGGTTGGTCTTGGAAAAGTTTGAAGTTTTCCGGCACCAATCCGCCAATTAGCTCGTGCCCTTGGTCGTCATTGATTTGAGGACTTGTGTAAGTCAGCGCTGCAATAACTGCACGTCGCTGGTCAATCTGCGCGTGAGAATTGACCGTCGCGATCAGTCGTTGAATTTGCAGCTTTTCTTCGGCAGTATTTCCGGCTGCAGAATCGCCTCCTTTTGCGTCACCGTAGTAGGGCCCTCCATTCTGTAGGAAGGGCTCCGGATTGGGACCACGCACGTCAGCGCACCAAACATCGATGACGGATTTGTTAGGAAGCTCCAGCGGGACTCTTAGCGCCGCGCGATTCCAAGTCGACGCCGGCAACAGCACAACCTCGGGTTTTTCGCCCGCGGGCATGTTGAGACGTGTCAACAATGCGAGTCCGGTACTTCCGTTGAAAACGTAGTGAGGCTTGCGACCCGTGGGCGATGTGCACTTCGTATACATGTCCTCAATTGACTCGTACGATGAAAGATGCGCAATCGCACACATGAAGCACGCATCGGTGTCGTGCGACGCAGCAGAAACAAAATCGTTTACCGATGCGAGGCAATTTAGGGCGGCACAGCCGATGGCTTTGCTACCTGCTACGCGGAAATAGTCCTGACCAGCGTCAGGCGTGCTGGACCCAACACATTCCAAGCCTAACAAGCAGGTTTCAAAACTTGAAATTAGAGTTTTGTTGTTTCCGTCGCAGGTTATGTCCGGGTATATTGGCGAAACGCCGTTTACATCCGTCAAGTCGCCAGCAGGCACAATTGTCGGATCGTCAGAAAAGAAAGCGGTTACACCTGGCATACTTGGTATGCGGTCTTTCAGATGCTGCTGGACGTCGGGCGAATAGAGTTCAGGCAGGCACAAAACATCCAAGTCGCCTTCTCTATTGCGTCGAGTGCTCCCTTTTCACGAACGTCAATGTAGCCGGTAAAGGCATCGGTGAGATTGGGGTGAAAAATGCTTGCACTGACTGGGCTCGGATCGCCGCATACTGCAAAAAGTCCCTCGCCTGACATTTCGTCGCAGGACCATAGTTTAGGTGGATACGTTGGCTGACCCGAAATGTCTATCAATTGCTGGTCACGAATACCCATCAAGAATAGCGTATAATGATGCGATTTTTTCAGGTTGATGAAGGAGGTGATTATTGCGGTAAGGGCAGATTCAGCCCGACTGGCACCCATCTGCAACCCACCCACATCACTTGAAGTGCCATAGTCCATGTAACCGCGAACATCGACGGGAAAGGTGCCCGTGCCGGCAGGCGAAGGCTGTGAAATGTTCCCGAAGGCCATATCAGAGAAAATCTTCCGAATAATGGCGGCGGTGTCGGCCAACCCTGCTTCAAGGGTTCCCTCGCCATTGAGTGCGTGAAAGAACCTGACTAAAATGTCAGGACTATTTCTATCGGCATCATCAAGATGCACAAGGTTGGCCCGCGCAAGGTCTGGACCATAAGCAATAACAGACGTCGAAGCAGTGTCGGAGACTGCGATACCTGTAGTCTTAGGGCCATCAACGCTGCAATCGCTGCCCTGAGGGACCAATTTGACGTCATACGTGACCGAAGGTAAATTCAACGGCACAGTGTATTGACTGTATCCAATGCCGCTAGGACAACCGCTTCCACCTGCCGCGAGCATTGGCAATTGTGAAAAGTGCCCTCCCGCTGGGCTAACACAAATATCCAACTTCTTTTGGACTGGAACCATGTGAGCTACACGCAGACCGACTCCATTGGGGCTTACGATCCCACATGACTTCAAACTTGCGTCGGAATCGGGGAGTAATTCCTTTTTCTCGATGCCGGCGAGCTTTTCGCAGGCGCATGCGCCGCCCAGCGTGAGTGTAAGACACAATAAAGAACAAAGACGTCTGGTCACGGTTGGCAGCAATCCTACGCTGGGTCAGACTAGCAGCGCCATCGCTCATGCGAACAAGTAACTTGCCAGGTGCGATCCATCGCTGTGGAAAAGTCTGACCATGTAGTCACGTCGAAATCTGAGCTACCGTGGAGCACGGTGCCGGCCAAGTGCCCTAGGCGTGTTCAGGAAAAGGGACGATGGGTCGAACAACTAGTGTTTTGGCGCGTTCTAACCGCCGCGCCTGAGCTCGCTGAGCACCAATTTGCTCACGGATTTGAGCGTATCGAATACGCCAATGCCCGTGCGCGCAACGGCCTCATAGTCCGGCACCGCCATCGGATTAATTAGAGGCCGCAACTCTTCCACGGTCACAACATTGGGCAGGTCGCGCTTGTTGTACTGAACAACATACGGGATTTTCTCGAGGGAATAGCCCTGTTCTGCCAAGTTTGTGCGAAGGTTGTCAACACTTTCTTGATTAGCTTCAAGTCGCTCGAGCTGACTGTCCGCAACGAAAATGACGCCGTCAACACCCTTCAGGATGAGCTTGCGACTGGCGTCGTAAAAGACTTGGCCTGGCACCGTGTACAAATGAAAACGCGTCTTGAAGCCGCGGATTTCTCCCAAACTGAGTGGCAAGAAATCGAAGAAAAGCGTCCGTTCCGTTTCCGTCGCAAGCGATATCAACTTTCCCCTGGCTTCGGGATTGCTGCGTTCGTAGATGTACTGTAAGTTGGTAGTTTTCCCGCAAAGTCCTGGCCCGTAATAGACGATCTTGCAATTGATCTCCCGAGCCATGTAGTTGATGAAGCTCATCGCTCGGTCGCCTTAATCGTTGAATAAATTGTCGATGTCCTCATCCGTAATCTCGGCAAACGGAGAGTCCCCACCGGGCTCTTGCACTTTGGACAACAATGCCTCGAATATCCGATTGAGTTCCTCGCTAGACTTGCGAACACGCAATCGCACCAATCCTAGGCTTGACTTCGAATCAAAAATTACCACGAGAATCACGCGATTGCCCACCAGCTGGATGTGGATATTCGCCTTCTCGCCTTCGTGGAATTGAGTTGCGAATTCATTCTCACGCAATAATTTTGCTATGCCGCCAGTGGCGGCAATGTTGCCGGCTGTCAACGACGCTAGCGAAGTTGTGTCGATGTTCTCTACGTCGCCACTAGCTGCGATGAGCTGTCCGTTCTTATCGACGATGAAGACGACCTTTGCGTTCGCTTCCTTCACCAGGCGATCAACCACAGTCTGGATCAGGTTGAACTCTTCTTCGTACATCACCATCTGGGGGTTGACCATCCGAGCCTCCGCAAACTCAATCGCTGTCGGCCAATCACCGGCAGCCACTTGCCGTGTTCCGCCGACTCCGCCGCGTACCGGCCGTTCCCGGAAGCATCGCAGCGAGACCGGGGAACAAAACGCGCAAGCAGGCATCCTTCTATATGACCCGACCGCAGGCAGCAAGCGGGCGGATCGGGAACTAGCATAAGCCCGTAGGCCGTATCTTGAACAACCAAAAAACATTACAACGGCTTGAGCAACTGTTGCGCACCAATGCGGCTAAAGGGCCGGCGTGGCGAGTTTGCTCGGCCGGTAAGGACCGAGTACAGCTGGACTTAACGACGTGAACCTAGGGTATTTTTCGCTCATCGTGGCGTTCGCTTGGACAACTTGGTCTTTTTCTGCGGCGGCTGGTACGACGGCCTCCAACCTTAGGGATGCGCTCGCGATTGTTGACCGCTCACCCCCAGGCGCGCGCATCACCGCGCTTCGACGGATCTGGTCGGCTTGGGATCGAAACAACCCTGCGGATATAGAAGAAGCGCTCCTGTCGGCCGCGCGGTCGCAAAATCTCGATCCGCCTGCCCGCGTGTATGCGGGGCTACTTTCGGCTTACGCCCGTTCGCGAAGGGGCGACACGGTCACGGCTCGCGAGATAATTACGAAGCTGGGCTTCGTGGATCGCTGGCTGATTGTCGGCCCTTTCGACAACGAGGGCAAGGCCGGCTACGGGCGGGTTTTTCAGCCTGAGCAGGAAATCGCGCAGGAAATTCTGCTCGGCCACACCTACCCCGGCAAAGAACGCACGGTGAGTTGGCGTGTCGTCCCGAATGAATTTCTGTTTGGCTGGCTGGACTTTGGCGCACTCATGCGTCCACAGAAAAATATCTGCGCGTACGCGACAACGTTCGTTCGAAAAAATCAAGATTCCTCTTCCTCAATAACGGTCTGGGTTGGAGCTGCTGGCGCCTTTCAGTTGTTCGTCAACGGCATCGACGTGCTGCACGACGAACGTTACCGTGGACACGACATAGATCGATTTGCCACGATGGTCCGCCTCGCACCCGGCTACAATGACTTCACGGTTAAGGTGTGTAGTGCAGACAGCTCGCCAGTGCTGAGTCTGCGGGTTGCGGACACTAAAGGCAATCCAGACTCGTCCATCGAAACGAGTAATGATCCGGGGCTCAGCGCCTCTTCCAGAAGCCAGGCGCGCGAGCGGGAAAAGCGTGCGCGGGCGCAGCAATCGCAGCCGAGTAATCGACAAAAGCGAGAAACGCCTATTGCCACTAAAGATGGCGAACCTTCAGTCAGTTCGCCGAGCGTGCGTGGACCGATCCAGATTTTCGAAGCGCTCATGGATGCGAAACAACCGAGCCCGCAGGCGCTTTCGAACTATGCAGAGTACTTGCAGGTCACAAAGGGGGACGATCCCTCTCAACATAGAGCGCGAGATCTAGCGACACAGTCTGCCGAACAGCAACCAACGGTCGATCATTTGTTGCTTGCCGCCACACTTGCCGAAGATCGTAATCAACGGGCAGGCTGGTTGGAGAAAGCCGAACGTCTGCCTAGCATCGGGGCAACCGACAAGCTGCCGTTGTTGCTCGCACGAGCCGCACACGAGCGGTCCGGACCCCATCCTCAAGGCGCGTTACCTTGGTTCAAAAAGGCGCTTACTCTCGACCCCTACAACGTCGAAGCAACCGTTCAGGTGGCTGAACTCTATGGCGTGTTTGGTCTCGATCAAACAGCCCTGGTGTTGATTGACAATGCTTTGGAACATGTGCCGTACGCAGTTCGGCTATTGGCCGCAAAAGCCGAACGACTGCGAAAGCTTGGGCGCTCGACCGAAGCGTCTGAAGTTGAACGCCAGTACGCCAATCTCCGCTTCGACGACGGGGCTTGGCTGGGAAAAATGGTCGATTTATCTCTGGCACGGCAAGACACGCGAGCAACCAACTGGTGGACAGGGCGATTGGTTGATGCCAACCCGCAAAGTCAATGGGCTCTGGGAGTAGCCGCGCGAGCGCAGCGATCGACGGGCGACGCCTCCCAGGCACTTAGAACATTTCAGAAGGCCCTTGTACTGGCGCCGGAAGACACGAGCACGCTGCGCGCGCTCGCGGATTTGCAGGGGGAATTGGGCCAGCGACCTGAGCAGGTGCGTCTGCTGCGGCGTCTATTGGATATTGCGCCACAGAACAAGGATGTGCGTGATTATGTCGAGCACCTTGAACCCAAACGCGCACGTCCTGATGAGGTGTACGCTTGGCCTGCGGAGCGTTTCTTGCCGTTGCGTTTCGCTCCGCCGCAGGGACAAAATAGACGTACATTACGCGATCTAACGGTCACGACGGTGTTCCCAAACGGGCTATCAAGTCGATTCAGGCAGCTGGTGTTTCAACCGTTAACCGATGCGTCTGCCGCCTTATCGCGACAATACGCATTTAGCTACGAGGCGGACCGCCAAGTAGTGCAATTGCGAGGGGCGCGCGTATATCGAGGGAACGGCCGAATCGATGAGGCGATCGAATCCGGTGAAGGCGCGGCAAATGACCCTTCGATATCAATGTATACATCGCAGCGAACGTTTTACGTGCAGTTCCCACGTCTTGAGCCTAGTGACGTAATCGAACTCCGGTATCGCGTTGAAGACATGACACCGCGAAATGAGTATGCCGACTATTTTGGCGATCTTATTTACATGCAGCAGGATGAGCCGGTAGGTAATGCCGAGTATGTGCTGATTTCACCGCGAACACGCAAAATTAATTTTGACACTAACTTATCTCAGCGGCTCAAGCACCTGTCTAAAGATTTGAATGACACGCATATTGATTGGTTCACGGCCGACAACTTGAAGCCAATTCACCCCGAACCGCACATGCCATCATATGGTGAACTTTCGGGGTTCATACACCTTTCGACTTTTGACTCGTGGGAAAGCCTGGGGCACTGGTATTGGGGCTTCATTAAGGATCAATTCGATGTCGACGAGGGGACGCGTCGTCTTGCGCTCCGAATTGCCGCACAGGCAAAAACCGATGCCGAAAAGGTTCAAGCTGTATACGATTGGGTGGTTCAAAACACGCGGTACGTCGCCCTGGAGTTCGGCGTATATGGCTACAAACCACACCGCACTGTCCAAACGTTGACCCGAGGCTGGGGTGATTGCAAAGACAAGGCAACCGCAATTATAGGGCTGCTCAGGAATCTGGGAATTGAGGCTCGATTTGTCGCTGTGCGAACTCAACTTAGGGGTGATCTTTTGTCCAATGTATCGAGCCTGGCACCCTTTGATCATGCCATCGCGTACGTACCGTCCCTAAATTGGTATTTGGATGGCACGGCTGAAGGGTCTGGTAGTCGCGAATTGCCGATCATGGACCGCGGCGCGATGGCTCTTCACATTTGGGATGGCAAGGCGCAATTAGTTCGAATTCCTTTCGGTGATCCAAAACAAGATCAGGTGCGCCGTGATATCAACGTTCAGCTTGACGCAGCCGGCGCCGCCAGTCTCGACATGCATGCATTAGTCCAAGGCAGTGTTGCACCCGAGTGGCGGCATCGCTATGAGGCCGAAGCTACGCGTAATGAACGCATTGTTGCCGATTTGGGCCGGGAGTTCCCTGGTTTTTCGTTGGTGCCTGGCAACAACGTGGTATCGGCGCTGGGGTTGGACGACATTGAGCGCGACGTCGTCGTAGATGTGCGTGGACGTGCCCCGAGTCTTGCCCGGCGTGAGAATGATCTACTGAGTGTGGCGGTAACACCCGAAGTTCGGCTCACGCCGCTCTACGCTTCAGTTTCAGAGCGCAATTACGACATTCGTTTACTGGGGGTCCCCGTGCGGCAAGACACGTTTAGTATCAAGCTCCCGCCGGCGCATCGGGTGATTGCAGCCCCTCAGGATGCGTCAATCGAGTCGAAATTTGGAAATTTCTCAATTCGTACCGAATCGACTACAGGAAAAGTGACGGTGCGAACAATCATCGTTTTGACGGTGAATCGCATCAAACCCAATGAATACCCGGCGTTTCGCAAGTTCTGCGGCGACGTCGATCGTGCGCTTGAGCCGCGATTACAAATTGGTCGATAACCATGCAAGGAATACTGCGACTTCTGCTCGGAACAGCCTTTGTGGTTTTCGGTGCGGGCTGTGCCAATAAGGCAAGTCAGACGCGTTCCGCCATAGATGAACTGCGTCAGATGGCCAGTGTCTCGCAGGAGACAACGCTGGTAGAGCGTTGGTTCTTTGCGGAGTTGTTCGCACCCAACGGGACGGCTGCGGGCGTGACCAAAGCCCGCAATCGGCTTGAGTCACTGCACGACAATTCGATGCGTGCGTTCTTAGCTCGCGGCCTTGACGATGCATTGCATGGAAATTTCCGGACTGCGCCTGAGCAATATCTGCAAGCCGCGAAGGCCGCGCGTATTAGTGCGGATCCACAGGCGGAGCTACTGGCATGGTTTGCCGTGCATTCGGCTTTGGATCTTCGAAAGCATGACTCAGATTTGTATAAGAAGTGGAAGGACTGGGTCGCGGCCGCAATTAAAGAGCCTCTTCATCTTGGCTGGCGTGCAAGAGGCGAGTTAGTCGATTGGTGGTCGCGGGAGGCCAAGTCTTCCGGTGAAGCCGATGTTGAAAATCGAGCCGCCGATGCCTTTGGTTGTGTGCGCCAATTGCGGCTCGCGGGTCCATTTGGACACGGTGCCGGACGTGACATCACCCAGCATTATCCAGCTGAATCGTTTGGGCCCTGGCCGGAACGCTGGCCCGCGGAGCCAGGAGTGGGGACTTCGCCACGCATCGTGGAAACGGAACGCCATGGGTGCCTAGTGGAACCGAAGTCCTATGTACCCCAGGGGGTTTTCTATGCCGAAGCCTACGTCAACCTGCAAAATGAGCGGGACCTTATTTTCGCCGTACAAGGGGCCACAGCGATTTGGGTCGATGACTCGCTCGTTTTGGATCGGGATCCCCGAGCTTGGGGCGTGTGGCCTCGATTTGGCACGAGGATGCGGCTGCGGCGGGGACATCATAGAATCGTCGCGCGACTTGGTTCGAGCACGACCTCACTGCGAATCCTTGATGCGGAGGGGAGACCGGCTCAAGTCGAAGTCTCGACCGACGCGTCGTTGGGATATGAACTGACAACGCCGGAGGTTGGCCCTGATCCCAATATTGTGGACTCGTTCATTGACCACGGCAATGTTGTAGAGCCCACCGACAACGTAACGCGGCTGCTTGCCGCAGAGATTCTTGCAATCGAGGGGCAGTCAGATGTCGCCTCGATACTATTCGAGCCACTCGTTCGTGACACCCGGCAAGCATCCGGGCCTGCACTGTTGAGCGCGGCCCGTTTTGCCCAAAATGATCCCTTGTTCGAGTCGACGCAGGTCAGGGACATTATTCATGCACTGCACGAAGCCGCGGCAGCCAAAGATACGGCGCTCTGGGAGCCACAATTGGCGTTGGCACTCTGGACCGCGGAGGGTAAAGGTGCCAAAGACGCGGTTTCGCAACTTGAGAAGTTGACGACTCAATTTCCTCAAGTTCCGGGTGTCCTAGGGGCACTTGCGCAGCTCTACAGAAAGCTAGGTTGGGCTCCAGAGCAGATGCACACGCTTGAGCGCTTGGAGCGGCAATTCCCGGATGACCCTGCAGCATTGGAGGCCGCTTTAGCGCTGCACGATGCCCAAGGACAATGGGACGTCTCTAATCGGCTTGTCGACAGAATCGGGCAACTTGATGGCGATAATGAAATACGATTAAGTCGAGCCTTGCAGCGTGAAGACTATGCAACTGCTCTAAAAGAGCTGCAACGACTTTCGAAACGTCGCCCCGATCGAAGAGTCATTATTGAGCGCATTTGCGATGTCATGGTGCGCGCCGGTGACACCAAGGCTTTGTGGGACAAATTGCGTTCAATTCTGGAAAAAAATCCAAAAAACTCAGAGGCACGCCTGACTTTCGCCGATGCGACGTTGGCAAACGGTCAGAGAGGTGCTTTGTGGCATTCGATCATTGAGGCAGTCCAAAAGGGTGCGCCGACGGACGACCTGCGTGACGCCTTGGATCTTATTGAGGGGCTTACCGAGCTTGAGCCATTTCGACTTGACGCACGGCAAGTAATCCACGAGTTCGAACGATCCGGCCGGGAATTGCCCGGCACTGCAGCGCGCGTGTTGGATTATGCCGCCCTGTGGATTCATGCGGATGCGTCGGCCCGGATGTTGGAACACGAAGTCGTACGTATTCAAAGCGCGGAGGCAATTCGCGAGTTCTCGGAATATGCACCCCCGAATGGCGTCATATTACACCTACAGGTCATCAAGAAAGACGGAACGACGCTCGAGCCCGAAGCAATCTCCGGAAAATCAACCGTCACAATGCCGCATTTGGAACTCGGTGACTACGTTGAGACCGAGTCTATCCTGAGTTTCGAAGACGACGATCAACAGGGGCAGACCTATTTGAGTCCTGTTTGGTTTTTCCGCGAGGAGAAGCTCGCTTACGCGCGCAGCGAATACGTAGTAATTAGCCCCGAAACCCGACCGTTGACGATTGAACAAAGGGGAGCCGTACCCAATCCCACTATTGAGCATCGGGACGGCCTCGCGATTCGACGGTGGAGAGTTGACAATAGTCCGTCCGCAGCCAGTGAGCCTTTTAGCCCGTCGGCACGCGAAACATTGCCGAACATTCGACTTGGCTGGGGCGCCACGCTGGGTCGACAACTGCGAAACCTAATTGATGCGACAACTGTTCTAACGCCCATCGACCCGCGCATAGTTAGAATTGCCAAACGCATTGTCACACCGCTGCCAGAATCGCAACATCTGGCTCGCGCTCAACGATTGTATCGTTGGATTTTGGACAATGTCGAAGAAGGAGAGGAGTCGGACGGTCGCCATATTATTGTCGGAAGACACGGAAATCGTTGGCGAGGTTACATTGAACTTTGCCGTGCCCTGGCGATTCCCATTGAATACGCAGTAGCTCACAATCGACTGAATCCGCCGCCGGCCGGTCCATTTGACGTGGCGTTCGAATATGACGAGCCCGTGCTGCGGCTGGATATTGACCATAAGCCCGTGTGGTTGACGGTCGTCGACAAGTACGCGCCTTTCGGATATCTGCCCGCGCAGATTCGCGGAACACGTGCATATCGGCTGGGTACGCCAAGCCCAACCCTCGAGAATATTCCACTAGGCGTGACGCGCGATGGTTTCGATACTGACGGCAAAGGCGAATTGCACGCTGACGGGTCGGCTCACTTGGAATTAGTTCAGACTTTTTCAGGGAAGTTGGCAATAGTCCTACGAAATGTTCTTGCACAAGAGCCGCAGTCCCAACTGCGCAGCTTTGTTGAAGGCAGACTCTTCGGACGCGCATTGCAGGGCTCACGGGTGATATCCTTCGAATTTCTTCATCAGGCAGATCTGGATCACCCTCTGGTACTCAATGCTATTGTGGACGTTCCCGCGTTTGCCCAGGTGCGCGGACATGAAATTGTATTACCCCCCCCCTTCACACCAAACCTGGCACAGCTGGTCGCGTTGGCTACGCGCACAACGCCTCTGATATTGACGGAATCAAGTGAGCAGCATTTGACGCTCAAGTTGAAGTTACCAAACGGTGCCCAACTTGGACCCTTGGCAAAGAAGGTGCTGCGTCAGGAAAATCGCGAAGTCATCATTGCTGACCACTTAGAAACCGACACCCTAGTACTGGATCGAAGCGTCAACATGCCCGCCGGTAGGGTCGCGTTGAATCGATACCCGGCATTTTCTCAGTATATACTTGAGGCCAGCGATGCCCTTTCATCACAGTTTACAGTTCGACTTGGAACGAAGCTGTAATTGTGCCCGGTGCTCAGCCGGGTCCGCACGCGAACCTAGGATGACACCCAGAGTCTATTTCTGCTGGCTCTTCGTGTCTGTTTTCTTCGAGCTCTTCGCGTCTTTTGGGACCTGAGGTTCGGTCAATTGCAAGCGTTCGTCTATCCGCTGCTTAACCTGGGTACTTTGCTCCGTCAGCTTCGCGAACGCGGCTATTTTCGCTTGGCGAGATTCGCTGCTCGCTGCAAACGCGCGAACGGCTGGGTGAACTCCAACAAATACCGAGTAAGCCTTCCATGCCGCAAGCGCAGCTGGGTAGTCTTGCTGTCGTTCCTTCAGATCGGCCGTGACAAACAGGACCTTTGCGGCAATTTTGGGATCAGACTGAGAGACGCGCAGCGCTGCATCCAAGGACTCTTGGGCTGCCTTCAACTCGCCTTTGGCTATTAGTGCGCAAGCCAGCCGGTAGTGGGCGACTGGATCTTGAGGCCGAGATTCAATAGCCGACTGGTATTCGTGTATTGCTCCATCCAAGTTATGAGCGATATAGGCATCATCGCCGCGCTTTATGGCCTCCCAGGCGGGGCTGATACCCGTACGTCCTGCGGGGTCACGTCGAATGCCATGCGTGGGAGTTCCGGCAACGGTCGTAGTCCCACCCGTCGTTTGAGCCAAAGCCGCGATCCCGGTCACCGACACGGTCGCGAAAACCAACGCGGTGGTGCGGACATTCATGAAAACCAACCTTTCGGAGTGCTGGCGCCAGGCTACCATGAAGTTTCGGGGATACGAAAAGCCTGCCTGCAACTATAGAATATGGGGGCCGGTTGGCCGTAATCAGCGCAATGATACCTTGGCCAAAGGACTCAATCCAATTGAAAGGCGTCCGGTCCAACGCCCAATTTGCTAAGGATTTGCCGCAAGCGCGTGCGGGGTAGTGCCACTCGGGTAGGCATGCCGCCGGACAACCCGAATAGACGCAGGAAATTGATGCCGCTGTCGAAGCGTGCAGCCACGCTGACGGTTTCACGGTCCACAACGAGGCTGATTGGCTCCAACTCCTGACCTAGGAGGAGCAGTAATGTCTTGTCAACGGTGTCGCGGTGGCCCGTCACGTCAATCGCGGCTACTCCGGGGCTAAGTCGTACATAACCCTGAGCAATACGGCGTGTCTCGCGCTCAATGGGTTCTAGTTGGGCGGCATTTCGTTCAATTTCTTTCCGTAGGCCGTCATCTTCCAAGCCGTTAGCAAGGTGGCGAACTATTAAACCGAGCAAAGCTTTGTCCCTTGGACGCGCACGCAGAGCACGGTCCATAGTTGTGGCTACGGGGGAGGGCACCCCGAGTCGCGTATCAACCGCGCGAGCATCTGCATCGCACCCAACGTAAGGCTCGATGCCACCGCGAATCCACTTGGCCGCGCTTGCCAACCCGTCAAAATCATTGTGGCAACAAATGGTATCAATTGGGCCGACCCTTTCGACCAATGCTGAATCGATTAGCTCTGGACAAGCCCCATGGTCGGCCTTGCAAGTCAGCAAGAACCGAGAATCATTCGAGAATCTGGCATGCTCCTCATGATCATGATGATCCACCCAAGCCCGCAGACGCTCACCAAGGCCCGCAATAAAGGGCATTGTAACCTTTCGAAATCCCTCGTCCCCTGCCCCTGCGAACGCCACATCGAGAACGACAACCCGGCCGGAGAGTTCGGATGGTTTCGGAAGTCGTCGTGGCGTTCCGAAAGCGAGTTCAGGAATGTGAAGTACTGACTGCGACATCCGTCCAACTGTTGAACGGCCCGTGCCGATTGTCCACAATTCCCGTAAACCGACAGATTGGCAATGAAGCGTTTCTACTCTGTCACAGCCCCCAAAAAAGCCTTATGAATAGGCCGACTTTTGCGGGAGGTCCAAATATGCGAACTATTCTACTGGCTCCAGTCTTTTCAACCGCCATTCTTTCAGTATTTGCGCAGGCTGCACAACCGACCCAAAGCAATGCCAGCCGCCCTTTGGTGAGCGCCACCACGACGGCCGAGTGCCAACTAACAGGGTCACCAGAACTGCCCCTAGATGTTGCCATCTATGCAAAGGAGAAGGGAGAAACGAAGATCGCGCGATTTACCGGAATGACTACGGGACTTGCCGTGCTGGAACTTCCCGAGTCGATACCGCGACGCGCACACGTAATCACGGGCACCGGCCGTGGCGGTTTTGCGATTGAAGGTTGGCTTAACGTTGATGCCTTACCTCTCTACGCCACGACGAATCTGCCGGTGGTCGCTGGCCATGTCTGGATTCAAGGAAGTCAACGGGTGGAATACGAAGGTCGCCAACACAACCAGGTTCGTGTCCAACGCACAACAACTAGCCCGTTTTCACAAGCCTTTTCCGCCGCAACTACGTGCAATAATTTGTCCCTCGTACCTGTAACAGCTCCGGCTTCGGAGACACCCAGGTTCCTACGTGGTTATTCCCTAGATCACAATGAACTGTCACTGTCGAGTGAACCCAAAGGCGATCCAACTTTCAAATTGCTGCGGTCTACAGTCACCACAAGCGTGTTCTTCTACGGAACCGACAAGAAAGACGACTGGGTAAGGCTGCGCTACTCTGGGACAGTCGGCATTGACGCTTGGGCCAAACTGAGTGATTTACGGCTCTTGCCCAAAGGGGAAAGGGTCGATGAGTACATTCCAACTGCGCAACCGGACTCGGCAAGGCTTCGCGTCGTCGAGTCGGGCCGAGTTGTGACCGTGACCGAACGCGTACCAATCAGGCTGCGTCCCGCTCCGGAGGCGCCCGTCGTCGGGGACATCGAACCGGCAACGGAAACACTCGTCCTCGACGTCGCCGCGGGTTGGGCTTCCGTTATTCCTAAGGGACTTAATGTGGCACCCCCCACTGACCGGCAATTTTGGGTAGAGGCTCGAAAGGTCGGGAATCAGTCGAAGAATTCGAGCAAAGTAGCTCAATAAGCTGTGTCAGCACCGGACCCTCAGGCGGCAAGTCGGCCCCGATTTTGACGACTTTCCCTGCTTTTGGGCGGGCCCCGATGGCGGCGTCGCGTGGTACGGTGCGGGGTGCCGTCCGTCAGCCGAGAGACCATTCAATCCGCTTTGCCCCACGTGCTCGAACGAACTCATCTTGACGTTCTTGGAGCCCGCTATGAAGGCAAAGTACGCGACAATTATACAACGCAAGATGGTCGTCGCATCATCGTCGTTACTGATCGAATTAGTGCCTTCGATCGAATCCTGGGCACGCTACCGCTTAAGGGCCAGTTGTTAACTGCTTGTGCACATTGGTGGTTCGACCGCACACGCGATGTGGCCCCCAACCACTTGCTGTCCGTGCCGGATCCAAATGTCATGATCGTAAGGGAGTGCCGGGCGTTGCCTGTCGAAATGGTCGTACGGGCCTATCTTACAGGATCGACGTCTACGAGCATCTGGGTGCACTACGAACGGGGGGACCGGGTCTTTTGCGGCCACAATCTTCCAAACGGTATGAGAAAGCACGAACGCTTGCCGAGGCCATTGTTAACGCCCAGCACGAAAGCTAACGATGGTACGCATGACGTAAGTGCATCACGTGATCAAATCTTGCATGCGACCAAGATGAACGCCGCCGATTTCGACTTGGCTGCCGATATGGCAATGGGATTGTTTAAGCGGGGTCAGCAGCTGTGCGCCGATCGCGGCCTGATATTGGTCGATACTAAATACGAATTTGGCAAGACGCCAGAAGGGAATTTGGTCGTTATCGACGAAATTCACACGCCCGATTCCTCCCGATTTTGGTTTTCTGACACGTATGAGAACCGATTTGCGTCGGGGCTCGACCCTGAAAGTTTTGACAAGGAATACGTGCGCCGTTGGCTAGCGAGCAGAGGCTTTCGCGGTGACGGATCGATTCCCAGTTTGCCCGACGAAGTGCGGGTTGAATCGACCTATCGATATGTTGAGGCCATTGAACGGATCATGGGTGAGAACTTTCGCCCACACTTGGCAGCTGAACCGGAGGGGCGAATCCGTCGCAATTTGGGGTTGTAATGACTAGCCCTCGATCGGAATCGAAAACCAAGCAAGATCGTGTCGAGTGTGCATTTGTGGCGCTGAGCTATGCAATTGGACGTCGGGGGAAAAACCTTGTGACTGGTTTGCACAAGCCCGGAACTGCAGCGCTTTCTCTTGCCGCAGAGCTGGGGCACCGCGACAAGAGAAAGCGAGCCCGCAGTTTGGCCGCGGAACTTATTCGAGTCGTCAGAGCACTTGACGGTGGGAGGCTCTCATGTCCCTGACCTTGGGACGAGTGGTTACGGTACCTGAGAACGCATGCCCGCGAACAACGCCGCAGGACTGCCACCTTGAGCCAGAGCCCATGAGGGGGCGCGTAGTAGTCGGGGAACTTTCGGATGCAGCCGAGAGGTCAAGATGGATTCTATCGGAAGCCAAGCAAAGAGCGGCCGAACTTCTCGCTGAATTCGAAAGAAACATAGACCTTGCTCGCAATGCCATGATGACCCAGGCGCGCGCTGACGCCGAGCTTGAGGTGGTTGCGAAAGCGGTGGAAATTGCCACTCTACGCCAGCGCACGCTTGACCAGGCGCAAGATGATATCATGACGCTAGCGCAAGTGATGGCTGAACGCATTATTGGTGAGGAACTCTTGCTCAAACCTGAACGCCTAATTAGCTTGGCCCAGCAGAGCATTCGTGAAGCCCGAGGTTCCAGCCGAATGGTGGTATATGCCCATCCGGACGATGCGGCTTACCTAAACCGTGCATTGGATATTTTGACCACCGACGGCGCTGCTGAGATTCATATCCAAGCCGAGCCCGAATTCGCACCGGGCGATATTCGAATCGAGACAGACGTCGGATCGCTAGACGCACGCATAGGAACTCAAATCGCAAACCTTGCGACAAAGATTCGCGAATCGCTACGCGTATGAATTCAACCGTCACTCGCTTTGATTGGCGCAAAAATGTCCTGCTCTTCGGCCTCACGGTTTGGAGCGTTTTTGCAACCGGTCGCAACTATGCGGCATCGGACAATGTCAACGGGGCAGCGGGACCCTGGTACACGGGCTGGGCGTTTGCATTGCCCCTGCTCTTGATCTTGTTGGCTCACGAATTTGGACATTACGTGGCGGCCCGGGTGCATCGCGTTCCAGCGTCATTGCCGTATTTCTTGCCTCTGCCTCCCGCAGTTGGCAGCCCATTTGGGACATTGGGGGCAATCATCCTAATGCCGGGACGTATTCGCTCAGCACGCGCTTTGTTGGATATCGGCGCAGCCGGACCCCTCGCGGGTATGGTTATTGCGCTTCCCACCATGGTGATAGGCCTCAAGCTTAGCCACGTGGGGCCACAAATTTCGGGAAACTTCATGCAAGAAGGCCAAAGTCTCCTATACATATTAATCAAGCGTCTAGTCCTGGGACCCATTCCGCCAACTCACGATGTGTTCCTGCATCCGACGGCGTTTGCGGCCTGGGCCGGGTTTTTCGTCACATTCCTCAATTTGTTGCCTTTCATGCAATTGGATGGTGGACACGTGGCCTACGCCTTATTCGGGCATAAACATGATGCATGGTCGCGGCGTGCTTGGTGGGTTCCGGCAGCAATGATAATTGTCAATGCTTGGACGCACGGTTGGTCGATTGGGCGTGCTGCCTGGCCGCAGGTAGTTGGTCGATATCATGCAGCCGTTGAGGCAGGAACGGATCCGGGTATTTGGGTGCGCCGTAGGCAAGCACTGTCAAAGGCTTGGGCCGCTTTCTCGGATGCCCCTTGGTCCCCGGCAATAAGTTCGCTTTCCCTGTGGTTTACGCTACTCGTACTATTACTCGTGTTTCGCCGCTTAAGTAGCGGGGTACACCCACCCGTCGACGAGCCTGAGTTGGGCCGCGGGCGCCGAGTGGTAGCCGTTGGCACTTTGCTACTCGCAGTGCTGTTATTCATGCCATCGCCACTAGTTGCGTACTAGTGGCGCGATGGCCCCTATTCAATGCTCCCGGCACTAAATTTCTTTCGCAAAGCCGTGCAGACTTCCGGGGGTGCATATTTTTCGATCTTGCCGCCGTGACGCGCGATTTCGCGAACTAGGGACGCCGATATGAAACCGTAGTTAGTGCGAGTTGGCAAAAAGATTGTGTCGATTTCGGGGCCCAAGTCTGCGTTGGCATGCGCAATCTGCAGTTCGTATTCGAAGTCCGTCGCAGCTCGCAATCCACGTACAATGACGCGGGCCCCTATTTCGCGCGCGTAGTCAATGGCCATCCCGGAGAAAGATACGACCTTTACGTTGTCGTAGGGACGACAAACTTGTTCCAGTAATTCGAGTCTCTCTTTGACGGTGAATAGCGGCGTCCTCACTGGGTTAATGCCCACCCCCACTTCTAAGTGGGCAAAAAGGCGCGTAGCTCGTTCAACCAAATCGAGGTGCCCATAGGTTGGAGGATCGAAACTTCCAGCATAAATCGCAATCAACTGTTCTGACATCGCCTATCATTGTGGCTGTTTGCCACGGACTTTGGAACTGAGCCACAATGATCGGCTGACGCGTCGCGTGATTGCACTCCTGGCCGCTACCGATTCAGTGGAACGTTGGCAGAAGGATTAACCGGAACATTCCCATGGCCGCTTGGACTCGACGCTGGAACGACTGGGACCGGCACCTTCTGGACGGGCGCACTGCTATCTTTACCGGGAGCTTCCGGTGGCCCCGGGGGCTCGGAAGCACCAGTTCGCCGCTCGCTTGAAGTAAGCATCGAAGGATCGACGGGGAAGGACTCGAGCCACAGGGCCCGCCCTTGGTCGGCCAATGTCACGCGGAATGGAGCGAGCATTCCGGCGCCGATAATCCCGTCAAGATCCATTTCGATAGGACGCTCAATTTCTTGGATTGGCACGCCACTGAGCGCCGGTACGTCTGGGATCTCAAGGGTGCCAAAATCGAAAAGCGGGACTTGCCCTTGGCGCATACCTCGACTGCCTGGCATCGGCTGAAGGTCCGCCAAAGACTTACCCGCCTTCTTCCAGCCTCCTTCGTCGAGAGCTAGAGGAAAGTCCATCGATGTGTCGACGATAAAACTGCCCGCTATTGCGGCATTGCCAGTGCCGAACGCACCACGCACGAGCATGCCTCCACCACGCACGTAATATAGGGCAATGGTGGTCGCCATGGGCGGCGGTGGTGGTTCAAACGTGCGCACAACGAATTGACCACCGTATAAATCGATAGTCGGGTGCAAGTGCCGAAGCAAATTGACGCCAAGCATCACTTTTACCGGTGCATTGAGCTGACGCGAAAGCGACGACAGATCTTTGGTAAGTGCTGGCACATCTTTGACCTCGACCCGTTCTCCAAATCGCAAGCTTACCCACTTGGGCTCTGTCCCGCCGCTGGCATCTACGATGGTTTCGGATACGCCTGTGGCGATCATGCCTAAGGCTGGCTCACCGTCCACTTCGACCGGTGCCAGTAGTGCTCGACCCACACGCGGCATATCAACCGCGGCTAGGAGACCGCCGGTTACGGAAAAAGGAGTGCGTCCAATGCCACGTCGCGCCAACTTCGCAATATCGACGGCCCAGGAGTCGTGAACATCCGGGTTTGCCACCACGTGTTCCAATATTTCGGCTGCCTCCTGTACGCGCCCGGCGTACCAAAGCGCTCGGCCCCGAATACTCTCAGCCGCAGGGTCCGACATTCCGTCGGTTAACTGCACTACACGATCGAATTCCAGTCGAGAAAGTGCGACCTTTGCCGCTAAGAGTTTGATCTCGGGACGCCTTGGCTCGAGTCGTAACGCGTTTTCCGACGCTAGCGCGGCATCCTGCATATCCCCGACTCGCAGACTTGCCGCCGCGCGCTCGTACCATTTCTTCACCAGCGGCGGCCAATCTGCTTGGTTGTTCGAAAGTGCGCCGCCGCATGCGGCGAAAAGGGGGAACAATAGAAGGCACAGGAAGCAGCGCTGGACTCGACGGTCCGACTTAGCGTTGGCAGTCAACATCAGAACCTCCCCATAGCCTATTGCTTGGACGTGCGCGAGCCCTTCTGGACCCGCAAAAACCGACCCGCACGAACCCGGCACAGCCGCGCGGGGCGGGGATAATCGGTACTTTATCGGCGGATTTTGACCAATGCCCCCCCTCGCTCATGGGGCAACCCAAGGCGAGGCTTTGGGGCTATCATGCTCGGCTATGACCGCTACACTCAAACACATCAATCCCTGGTATTCCACGCTCTGTTTTTTGTTGCTCCTCGGCGCCTGCGCATCAAACGCACCCTCGCCCAAGTCACCTTCAGGGGATTCGGCTAACGGTCCCGAAAGCGAATCTGGCTCGGCGAAGGCATCCGACAAGGACAAGTCGGACATCGAGGAAGACACCCGTGACGAATCCACGCTCCCGGCTAAGGCTTCGCCGAACGAAAGTAACGATAAGGGCGCCGCCAACAAGGCAGGTGCGGCCGCTCCCGTCGATGATTCTCGCACAACGGCATCAATTCAAAAAATCATTAATGAGAATCGTCCAAAATTCAAGAAGTGTTATGAGGATGAGCGCAAGAAGGCGCAGGATCTGAAGGGCACTGTGGTTCTACAGTTGACACTCGATGCTGATGGGAAGATTAAGAGCGCCGGGGTAGACACCGATGAAGGTACGATCAAGGTACGCGCTGTTTCCGACTGTATCGTGAAAGTCGCGCAAAGTCTGACGTACCCCGCATCATCGAAGGGATTGGACAAAGACTTCCGTTACGAATTCGGATTCAACAATCACTGATGGACTCCACCAACCCCGAGATTCTCGTTGCCAGAGTTGGGTGCCGCTCGTATGCGTTGCCTTAGACTGCATCGGGTTAGTCTCAGTCACGCCCAGCTCACGGGGCAGGCCTACCCAATTAGGCTCAGTTCTACCTTGACCAAGAATATGCGGCTAGCACTAGTGGCGCGATTTCATCGAAACGATGGGCCTTCGTGCCGGCGGCTTTGCCGCCAACGCGTCACTAGCGTGGTTTTCTTGGGCTTTGCCCAAATCTGAGTAAAGGCTAAAGTTACAAGCGTGCTTGTCTCCGAACCCCCGCGACCTAGCGTAATCCCGGTCGATGTCGGTGTTGACGAGTTATTGATCCGTACGCGCTCATTGAGACAAGAGCAGCGTACGGCCCGAGATGAGTGGTTCCATGCGCTTGAGATCGAAGGCAAGGAAGACATTCTCTTTGAACTCGAAGTACTACTCAAGGCAACGGCCTGTTTCGCAAATCCGCGTAATCATCCGGGGTCACCGCGACGAGTATCCATAGTTGCACAGGACTTTCGCCTGGTAACATCGCTATTTCGTGATGGCATTCAACGTGCCATTGTGTTGGCGCGGCAACTCCTAGGAAGCCGTGATCAGGCATTCGTGTTTCACCGTTACTTGGAGACGGTGGTTCCTGAAGATTCGGCAAGGACTCGACTGCTGCACGAGGGCATACAGCAGCGAACCCCCGTGGATAGCTTAGTAGTGCTCAGGCACGAGTTGACGAGCATTGGCGAAGTGCTGGAAGGAACATTGCGCGCGGCCCGAATACCGTACCGCACGTTTTATGCCGCTCTAAGCCTTGCCCAGCGAGAAGTTGGCCGAAATTCGTATTTTAATCCGCTTACGGCCTTGGAATTTCGCCCCGAATTCGACCGAATTCGCTCGAGCCAGGTGCTCGACTTGATTCGAAGCGTGCCGAGCAATGAAGCCCATCGCCTCGTGGCGTTGACCTTTTTGTCGCTATTTCGTATGCTTCGTTACGTACAATTGTTGGGGCAGCTCGCAGAGGACGAGGGACACCACCGTCCGCGGGTGGCGGGCCGTGCCTACTTGGTGTTAAGTGTATTGCGCTCCGATGCCCGTGCTCTCAGTGAGTATCTTCGGCAGCGCACAGGCGAGCTGCTCGGATTCGGTTTTGAACGTTTGGTTCTTCAGTGCAAAGCGCATGAACTGACAATTCGAGCTGACGGGTTGCGTGCCATTGGACACCGACTGATTGGCATTCGGGGTTCATTGGAAGGCATAGCGGCAAATCTACAACTGGAAATGCGTCGCGTATTTCAGCACGAGTTATCGCCTTTAGATGAAGTGAAAACCGAAACTGAAGTGCGCGCGGTGTTGCAATCGGCGATCACCTGTTTGCGCCCAGCCTTGCGCAACGCCCTGCTGTTCTTGGGAAAGGCTCTCGGGGTTACGCTGGACGATCGAGAAGTATTCGATGATCAGGCAGCGTGGCGGGAAACCAGCGAGCGGCTTAGGCGAGATGTCTGGATGTTTGGGCAAATCTTGCGAGCATTTGCGGCCAAAGCCCAACTAAGCCCCGCTGATGATCGTTGGACGGCACTGACCAATTTTCAGTATGTGCGGGAGTTTCTTACCTATTTTCGCGCTATGGGTTATCCGGTCCTAAGGGCCGCAGATTACCCGCGTTTTGATGCCTTCTTGAGCGCCATAGGGCAATTACAAGATACGGATTTGCTCGATCCGACGCGCCTTGAGAATGCTATTGACGAGTGTGTGGCATTTCACAGTTATCTTCAAGAGCTTTTCGAGGAAATATCGAAGCGCAATGTCCTGATTGGCGTGCCCTTTGATCGCAGAGCGGCTGCAGCAGCATTGCGACTATATCTCGGTGAGTGATCGAGCTATCTAGTACCTCGATTCTATTGATTTAAGGTACTAGAAATTCGCGAAGCGAATTTTGGGTTTGGGCGAAGCCCAAGAAAATAAGGCTAGGGGCGCGATGGCCGCGAAGCGGCCGGTCCGAAGGACCATCAGTTCAATGGAATCGCGCCACTAGTACGTCGATTCTCTTGAATCGATGGACTAGAAAATTGCGAAGCGATTTTGGGTTTGGGCGAAGCCCAAGAAAATAAGGCTAGGGGCGCGATGGCCGCGAAGCGGCCGGTCCGAAGGACCCATCAGTTCAATGGAATCGCGCCACTAGTGCCACCGCGCTCTTCGTCGTCTCGCGCACCGGCGAAACGGACGTAGAGCGTAGGTAAAGAGAATAGGGTTGCCAGGGCACTTGTTACCAGACCGCCAATAACCACCGTAGCCAGCGGTCGCTGGACTTCTGCGCCCACGCCCTGGGCAATCGCCATGGCGACGAATCCTAGGGCTGCGACCAAGGCCGTGGTGAGAATCGCCCTAAAACGCTCGGAAGCCGCTCGAACCACGGCGTCCGGATGGAGAACCCCGCTTGATTCATGTTGCAGGATCTCCGCGGCGCGCTGGCAGAGTCTCCGTGCCATCATACCAAAATATCAGACTGCCAGGCAGTTGCTCAAAAGTCAGCGCGTGAGCATGATGGGGCGGCTTGCTACCGATCCCAAATTGGACGGCGACGTTGTAAAATCACCGACCTCGTGACGCGTGCATTCCAGAATGGCGTCGGGCACGGGAGGGGCAAAACTAGCATCCACGACGGCACCGCTTGGCGCAATTGTAACGGTCAGTTGCGTGTCTACCCGTACGAGCACGCGGGAATCACGTGCAATGTCGCCGCCTTTGGCTTGTGCAAAACACCTGGCTGCGGCCGCACGCACTACGTCCAATGCGGCCTCTTGCTCAACACGAGATGGACGATCAATTAGCTTGTCTTCGGGGTGCGCCCGGATCTCCTCTTGAGGACCGACTGATGGATCCGCTGCGGGCAAAACTGCACCTTTCGGTCGTGAGACAACAGGATTTACTGCCGCACCATTGCGCACTGGCTCGGGGCTCGAATCTGGGCGGAGCATGATTGAAAACCGTTCGCTACGCGGGGCCTCAATGAGGGCTCCTGTCGTATTCCCAGGGTGCCCTGCAGGGCCAACTACGACAGTGCCCTTCGCAACCGCCACGACTACGCTATCGGCTTGTCTCTCAACAGAAAACGCGGTCCCGTGCACGGCAATGCGGAGGGACCCTGCTTCCACAGCAAAACTTTCGCGTTGCTGGCTCGGGACCACTTCGGCGTCGATGTGCCCGGCGTCAAGCCCTACCGTCAAATACTGGCCTTTGGCCAAGAGTTTCGCCTTTCCAAGCGGGGCCAATGTTAGATGAGCAACACCTGGATAATCGACCACGAGTGGTTCACGACCCGCAACAAACTCTTGCCCAATTGCCAGTGCCCGCGCGTCCAAAACCTGCGCTGTGAGGTGGCCCGCCTTGCCCGAAGTCGGTAAAACCTGTCGGTGCGTATGACCATACCACCCACCGGCTAAGAAGGCGACCGCAGTGCCAACAGCGGAAGCCCAACGCCAACGCATTCGATAGCCAGGTCGAACGGAGCGCTGTCCGATCCATTTTTGACGTAGCAGCGCTTGCATGCGATCGAAGTCAATCGCGGGCACGGGTTCGGCGCGCGCCGCTTCAACCATGCGCTCGAGAATGCGCTCTTGAACGAATCGCCTGCTCACAGGTCACCTCGACGCAGCGTCGCGGACGCATCAGTGTCGACGCTGCTCAATCCTGTTGAAGCCTCAAACTCGGTGTCTTCAGCCGCCAGATCCATACACAGATATCTCAGCGATGCCTCGCGACCGATGAGCGTCATCAATTCGCGGCGCGCATAAAAGAGGCGAGTTCTTACGGTAAGCACCGGTGCACCTACAATGTCAGCAATGTCGATGGGGGAAAGCCCTTGCAGCTCATGCAATACGAAGACCGTGCGTTTCTTCTCGCTGAGGCGATCCATAAGCCGCTCAAGCGCAGCCACGCGCAATGATCGTTCCACTTGTTCGTCTGGCAGCGGTTCCGGATCGGCAGGGGGCGGCGCGAGTTCTTCTCTCGCCAGCACAGGGCGCGAGCGACCCGCGCGACGGTGCATCAAAACGACGTTGACAGCCACCCGGTAAATCCAAGTGGAGAGCCGTGATTTTCCGCGAAAGTCGGGCAGACTTCGAAATACCTGCAAGAACACTTCCTGCACGACATCTTGAACGTCGCCGTTCGAACCGAGCATTCTTACAACCAGCCGCGCGACGTCTTTCTGATGCCTCTGGAATAATTCGGAAAATGCTGCAGCATCCCCACTTATGAAGCGGGCGACAAGACCTGCGTCTTCTTGGCGGGGGTTACCGGCAGAATCGTTAATGTTGCCCATGCCACGAATCAACCGCAGTTGCGGCCAAGCCCCGGTGTGAGTGCCGGGGACATCCGTAAGCACAATAGCAGACAGCACCACATTGAGTTAGGTGCCAGACCGTGTTCGTTCTTTCAAATATGAGCTCAGGGGGAGCTTGGGTCTACCGACCCAACCTTCGCGGTTGCTCAGAACAAATCCCTAATTGCTACTGCGGGCTTTTTGCGCTGTTCCAAAACATGATTGACGGCACGCAAAAGACGCGTTTTAGCGGCTCCCGACACGGTCTTGCCCTGGGACGCGTCATCAATCAGCCGCTGAGTCACCGGGCGACCCGAGTGCAGTTTCTTCTTTTCGACGGCAACACTGGCCGCATTTTTGCGCCCCGCCAAGGATTTCTTGCGGGCAACTTCAGCCAGAAAAGTGCGATCTTCCTGCGATAACCGCTCTAGTTTGTTTGACACCGCTTGAAGGCGCAGTTCATTAATTTTGTTTTCCTCGAGGAATTTCGCTAATTTCGTTGCCATTGCCTTGTCCGGGGCCGCGGAAGATAGCACGGGACTTCGCCGGAGCCACCCCGGGCAATAACCACTGCAAATCCGAGCAGGCGCGTTGACCAAACCCCGAGGTGACACGGCTTTCAGAACGTGATTCGGCCGAGTGTCTGGATGCCAGTTTCCGTGGCTGGCATCCGCGTAATACCAGCGAATGGCGCCTCGAGCTTCGTACGGCTTGAGGGAACGAAACGAAATCCAAACTTAATCGGTCTTGACTGCCACAGACAACAGGCCAACGCGGACCAACAACTTACGGCAACACCGTGACAGCGACGGGCGTCGAGCTACTGGTTCTTGTGCCGTCACCTAGTTGTCCGTAGCCGTTGTCTCCCCAGCACCTGGCTGTGCCGTCTGCGAGCCGCGCACAGGTGTGCTCGCCACCGCAGGAAATTTGCGTGACGCCTGATAAACCTTGCACAACTACCGGAGTCGAACGATTGGTCTTTGTGCCGTCGCCAAGCTGGCCGCTCCAATTGCCGCCCCAACACATTACCGTAGCGTCCGAGAGAATGGCACACGACGCACCACCTCCCCTATCAATCTTCACTGCACCTGAGAGACCTTGGACAAGAACCGGTGTTGAGCTATCATTGGCTGTCCCGTCGCCGAGCTCACCGTATGTGTTGAGTCCCCAACACTTCGCCGTGCCATTGCGCGATAGAGCGCACTCGTCGGCCAATTCTGTGGCGTCGGAGATGCCTTGAACAAAGACGGGCGCTGGACTGTTTGTGGTTGTCCCATCTCCAAGCTGACCATCCATGTTGTATCCGTAGCATTTGACTGTGCCGTTTCCGAACAATCCGCAGATGTCAGTTCCTACTCCAGCAATTTGTACTGCGCCCGCGAGGCCTTCCACGACTTGCTGCGTGGAGTTACTTGCCGTCGTTCCTCCATCACCGGCTTGCAATACGTGCGGCCCCCAGCAGGTGACTGTGCCATCGCGCAGCAATGCGCAGGTACTCGAGATTTGCAAAGCGGTCGATACCCCTTGTACCACGACTGGCTTCCAGCTATCTGAAGTCGTACCGTCGCCTAACGCCCCGGCAATATTCTGTCCCCAACATTTGGCAGTGCCATCGGTGCCGCGTGCACAGGCCCACCAACTGCCCATTGCAACCTCCTGTACATTCGATAGCTCCTGCACCAACACCGGCGTGGGCGACCAAAGCGCAATTGCGCTGGATTCACCGATTTGACCATTGGAGTTGTAACCCCAACATTTCACCGTGCCGTTGCTGAGCAATGCACAGGTGTGAGAACTGCCTGCCACAATTTCCTTGATTACAATTCCGCCATCCGCGCCGGCATTCGAGCCACCTGCGTTGTCACCTGACATGCCGCCGGTACCCGAATTGGAAGTGACTGAACTGTTGCAGCCTATAGCTGTCGCAAGAACTAGCGGCGCGAATATACAGACCGCAATCCACGCATGAAATATTCGTCGTGAGGGGTGAATAGCCATGTTAGGCGCTCTCGCCTAGATAATTGTAGCATGCCAAGTCAGTCTGACATTGCTGGATTTCGTTCTTGGTTGGCGCAGATAATGACCCAGGGCGGACCAACAACTTACGGCAACACAGTGACAACGACGGGCGTCGAGCTACTGGTTCTTGTGCCGTCACCTAGTTGTCCGTAGGTGTTGTCTCCCCAGCACCTGGCCGTGCCGTCTGTGAGCCGCGCACAGGTATGACCGCCACCGCAGGAGATTTGTGCGACACCTGCAAGACCTTGTACGGCTACCGGCGTTGAACGGTCGGTCTTGGTGCCGTCACCAAGCTGGCCGGCCCCATTGCCGCCCCAACACATTACCGTAGCGTCCGAGAGAATGGCACAGGAAGCAGCACCCGTCGATAGATGGACCATCCCGGAGAGGCCTTCAACAAGAACCGGTGTTGAGCTGTCATTGGT
>Ga0075520_1000013_pt1 | contig 50561 bp, 39 predicted proteins | sample NGEPerB_FD_75100 | JGI IMG/M metagenome (GOLD analysis project Ga0075520, IMG submission 75100) | Arctic peat soil microbial communities from the Barrow Environmental Observatory site, Barrow, Alaska, USA - NGEE PermafrostAB12-B | ecosystem: Environmental > Terrestrial > Soil > Wetlands > Peat ... | reverse complement strand
GCTCCAGCGACGCCAGTCGCCGGCGCGCGCGAAGATCGGTTGCTCGAAGCGGCCGCGCACGCTGAAGCGGTCGCCCCAGTCGACCGGTGGCGTTGCGTCGAGGCGCAGCGCGTGGCCGCGCAAGCCGTTGCGAACGACGAAGTCGACGCCGGTGAGCACCAGCGGCGGCGCCTCCCGCTGCTCGTCGGTCCAGCGCAGCGTGCCGCCGCGGATCGCGAACTCGTGCTGCTTGAAGAACCAGTCGGCGGCGGCGCCCTCGTCGCCGGAGCTCGTCGTGTTGCCGCCGAAGTCGATGCCCGCGACCCGGATGTGGCCGTCGGCGCCACGGCGCACGTCCAGGCTCGGCCCGTCGATGAGCAGCTGCTCGAAGCGCAGCTCGAAGGTCATGAGCGAGCGCGCCGAGACGGCCGCCGAGACGCGCGGCAGATCGAGCGCGACGCGCTGCTGTGCATCGAGGATGCGGACCTCGCGCAGCTCGAGGGCCGGCACCCAGCCGTTCGATCGCACCTCGATCGCGCCAATCTTCACGGGGGCGCCGAGCAGGGCGCTGGCGCGCTCCTCGATCGGAACGCGCCAGCGATCGATGTGCGGCAGAATCAGCCAGTGAAGCGAGAGCCAGCACGCCACGAGCACGATCCAGGCCATGGCGACAAGCCCGAGCAGCACGCGCGCGATGAACCGCAGGGGCCGGCGCCGAGCCGCTCCGGCGATTGGCTCGGGCACCGCGGCACGGGTTCGTGAGGTAAGGAGCGGCATGGGAACAGCGTTGCGGCGGAAGGCGGAATGCCGTGGGCTCGGCAGGCACGCCAGCACGCGAATGCGTCCGAGGCACGGGCTTCACCCGCGCCTCGCGCCGGTCGATTCAATCTAGCACAGACACCGCGGCGCGAAATGCGTTCCTCCGACCTGGCCGGCACGCCGCTTCGCACATTCGCACACGACGCGGCCGATCCCGCGCCATCGTCCGCCCCCGACGCGGCGACGACGCTCCGTCCCGAAGCCGCGCACAGCCGCTTCGTCCAGCGCATCCGTCGCCGCTATGCCGCCGAGCTGGCCTGGCTGCCACCGGGGCTGCCCGATCGCGCCGCCATCGCGCAGCTCGTCGAGCGCCTGCGCGGCAAGGGCCGCAACCTCGCAAGCGCCCTGCGCGTCTGCCGCCAGCTCGTACTCGAACGGCTCGCCGTGCTCGACATCGAGCACGGCGCGTCGCTGGCCGAGATTTCCGGCGCAATGACACAGCTCGCCGAGACGACGCTCGATCTCGCCCTCGAACAGGTTCTCGCCGATCAGGACGCACGCCACGGCGAACCGCGCAACGCGGAAGGGCGCCGCATCGAGCTCTGGATCATCGGCATGGGCAAGCTCGGCGCGCGCGAGCTCAATGTCTCGTCCGACATCGATCTCGTCTACGTCTACGAGGAAGACGGCATGACGGCCGGCCCGAAATCGATCAGCGCCCATGAGTATTTCGCCCAGGTCGCGCGCGGTCTCTACTCGCTGATCGGCGAAGTCACCGAGGATGGCTTCGTCTTTCGCGTCGATCTCGCGTTGCGGCCGAACGGCAACTCGGGGCCGGCGGCGCTCAGCCTGGCGATGCTCGACGAGTACCTGCAGTCGCACGGCCGCGAGTGGGAGCGCTTCGCCTGGCTGAAGAGCCGCGTCGTCGCGCCGCTGGCCAGCATCAGGAGCGGGCGGCCGCTGGCGCTGCGCTCGCTCGTCACGGCGTTCGTCTACAGGCGCTATCTCGATTACGGTGTCTTCGAAGGCCTGCGACAGCTGCACGGCAAGGTTCGCGACGAAGCGCAGCGCCGGGCCGCCGGCCGGCCGCATCGGGCCAACGACGTCAAGCTCTCGCGCGGCGGCATTCGCGAGATCGAATTCATCGTCCAGCTGCTGCTCGTCGTCCGCGGTGGCCAGTTCCCCGAGATCCGCACCCGCTCGACCCTGAAGGCGCTCGACAAGCTCGCCGCCGGCGGCCTCATGAAGCGCGCCGCCGCCGAGCGCCTGGCTCTGGCCTACACGCTGCTGCGCCGGGTCGAGCACCGCATCCAGTACCTCGACGACCAGCAGACCCACGTGCTGCCGGAAAACGACGCCGATCTGGCCTGGATCGCGCAAAGCCTCGGCAGCGACGCGAGTGGCGCCTGCGCGCTGCTCGAGCGCCTCGGCGAAGCCCGCGAGGATGTCGCCGGCGAGTTCGACCTGCTGCTGCACGACGGCCGTTCGGGCAGTGCCGGCGCGGCCTGCCGCAGCTGCGGTCCGCCGGAGCAACCAGTCGATGCCGAAGCGTTCCTGGCGGAGCTGCCCCCGGAGCTCGCGGCCCGGGTGCGGCCGCTGTGCGCTCAGCCGAAGATCCGCCTGCTTCGCGACGAGAGCAAGGTGCGCCTGGCCCGGCTCGTGACACGAGCGGCGCAGGCGGTGGCGCAGGCGCGCTGCACCTTGCACGCCGCCGTCCTTTTCGTCGACTGGCTCGAGCCGCTGCTGCGCCGCGAAAGCTATCTCGCTCTGCTCGCCGAACGGCCCGAGGTGCAGAACCGCCTGCTTCGCCTGCTCGGCCTGGCGCGCTGGCCGATGCGCTACCTGATGCTGCATCCCGGCGTGATCGACGAGCTGGCCGACGAGGAGTTGCTGCACGGCCGCTTCGACGCGGCTGCCTACACGCGCGAGCTGGAGGAGCGTCATGCCGGCTGGGAGCGGTCGAGCCAGGCCGAGGAAGAGCTGCTGCTCGACACGATCCGCCGCGCCCACCATGCCGAGGTCTTTCGCACGCTGGTGCGCGACGTCGAGGGCCACATCACGGTCGAGCAAGTGGCCGACGACCTGTCGGCGCTCGCCGATGCCACGCTCGATTGCACGATCCGCTGGGCCTGGAGGCACTTCAAGCCGGCGCACCGCGAGGAGCCGCAGCTCGCGGTCATCGCCTACGGCAAGCTCGGCGGCAAGGAGCTCGGTTACGGCAGCGATCTCGACGTCGTCTTCGTCTACGACGATCCCGAGACAGACGCCGACCAGGCGGCCGAGGTCTATGCCGCCTTCGTCCGCAAACTCATCACCTGGCTGACGATGCGCACAGCCGCCGGCGAGCTGTTCGACATCGACACGGCGCTGCGCCCCAACGGAAATTCCGGCCTGCTCGTGACGTCGATCGCCTCGTTCGAGAACTACCAGAGCGGGCGCGGCGGCAACACCGCGTGGACCTGGGAGCACCAGGCGCTCACGCGCGCGCGCTGGTGCGCCGGCCTGGCCACCGTCGCGCCGCGATTCGAAGCGGTGCGCCGGCACGTGCTGGCCGCGCCGCGCGACGCCGCATCGCTGCGCGCCGAGGTGAGCGCGATGCGCGAGAAGGTGCGCCGCGCCCATCCGGTCAAGGCCGGCCGCTTCGATGTCAAACACAGCCCGGGCGGGATGATGGATGTGGAGTTCGCGGTGCAGACGCTCGTGCTCGCCGAAAGCCGATGCCACGCGGAGCTGCTCGACGACGTCGGCAACATCGCGCTGCTGCGCCGCGCCGAAGTCGCCGGCCTGCTCGCCGCGACCATCGGCAACGACGCCGCCGATGCCTACCGCGATTTGCGCCGGGCCCAGCACCGGGCCCGCCTCGACGAGCAACCGACCCAGGTCGATCCGGAGACGATGGTCGAGCAGACACGCGCGGTGCTGGCTCTCTGGCGTGCCGTTTTCGGTTGAGCCGGGAACGGCGCCGCGCGGTTCTGCGCCTGCGCCCGCGCCGCGCGCCTGGATGATAGTTGCCGCGGTGCTGCTGCTCGGCAGCGTCGCGACAATCGGCGCGCCCGCGACCTCGCTCGACTGGCAGCCGGCCCTTGTCTGGCGCGAACCATGGCGAGCGTGGACCGCCGCCTGGGTGCACTACAGCGCGCTGCATCTTCTCGCCAACCTCGTCGGTGGCCTCGTCGTCGTCGCCTTCGGCATCGCTGCGCGCGTACCGCGGCGTGCGGCATTCGCCTGGCTGGCGGCGTGGCCTCTGACGCAGGCCGGCCTGTCCCTGCGCCCCGACCTGGCCCACTACGGAGGGCTGTCGGGCGTGCTGCATGCGGGCGTCGTGGTGGTCGCCGTGCATCTGATCGTCGAGGCGCGTGGCGCGCGTCGCTGGGTCGGCTCGGCCGTGCTGCTCGCCGTGGCGATCAAGGTGGCGCTCGAGGCGCCCTGGGGCCCGGCCTTGCGCGAGCCGGCCGGCTGGGACATCGCGGTGGCGCCCGCAGCCCATCTCTCGGGCCTGGCTGCCGGCCTGCTGGCCGCCGTCGTCGCCGAGGGCGCGGCGAGGGCGCGATCGACGCGGCCGCGTACCATCGGCCGCGATGACTGAACGCAAGGTCCACCTCGACGCGCTCGCCGTCGTCTCGCTCGTCGTCTGCTGTTTTCTTTGGGGCTTGAACCAGGTCGCGGCGAAGTGGGCGTTGCCGGAAATCCCTGCGCTCTGGCAGGCTGCGGCGCGATCGACGGGCGGCGCCCTGCTGGTCTGGCTCTGGTCGCGGGCGCGCGGTATCGCCTTGTTCGATCGCGACGCGACATGGCGCGGCGGCCTCCTCGCCGGCGTGCTGTTCGCGGCCGAATTCTTCTGCATCTTCATCGGCCTGCAATTCACCACCGCATCGCGGATGGTCGTCTTCATCTACGTCGCACCGTTCGTCGTCGCGATCGGCATGCCGCTGATCGCACCTGCGGAGCGGCTGCGGCCGGCCCAGACGATCGGCCTGCTGCTCGCCTTCGCCGGCGTTGCATGGGCCTATGCCGAGGGCTTCTCGAGGCCGGCCACCGGCGCGCGGCAATCGCTCGGCGACGGCCTCGGCGTGCTGGGCGGCATTTTCTGGGGCGCCACGACGCTGGCGGTGCGCGGCTCGGCGCTTACCCGCGCGTCGGCGGAAAAGACCTTGCTGTACCAGCTCGCGATCTCCGCAGCGATGCTGATCGCGGCAGCGCTCGTCGTCGACGCGCCTTGGCCGGCGCACGTCTCGGCGCTGGCCTGGACGTCGGTGGCCTTTCAGGTCGTGATCGTCACGTTCGCGAGCTACCTCGTCTGGTTCTGGCTGATCCGCAACTACGCGGCGACGCGGGTCGCGGCGTTCACGATGCTGACGCCAATGTTCGGCCTGCTTCTCGGCGCGGTGCTGCTCGCCGAACCAGTGACCGCACGCCTCGTGCTCGCGGTGCTGGCCGTGGCTGCGGGCATCTTTCTCGTCAACCGGCGCACCGCATGATCGACGCGCTGAGGACCATCGCGATCCGCCTCGCGATCTGCGCCGCGGCGACGTGGTGCGTCTGGCGCCTCGGCTTCGACACGGGCGTGCTGTTCATGGCCGGGCTGGTCGGCATTGCCTTGGCGAGGCCGGTGATCGACCTCGCCATCGCCCTCTGGCACGAGCTCCGTCGCGCGGTCTGGCACGACGTGCAGGGTCGCTACTACGCGTACAAGGGCCGGCCGGTGCGCGTGATCGACGACGCCGGCCATCGCCGCTGGATCCGACTCGCCGATATCCGCGCGATCGTCGGCTTCACGGCGAGCGACGCGTCGCTGCAGATCACCTATTCCGGCGGCTGGCGCAAGCTCGGCCGGCCGGCAGAACCCTATCTGTGCGATGAATCGCTGCTGGCGCATCTGTTGAAGGAACGCGCCCCGGACACGGCACGGCTACGTCGGTGGGTCGAACGCGAGATCGTCTTTCCAGCGCGCCGGCAACGCGAGCGCTTCGGCGTCGAGCTCGAGCAACTCGACTTTCGCAGCAGTTCGCGGCCGCAGCCCTAGCGACGGATCCGGTCGACCAGCGCCGTCGTCGAATAGCCACCGACGTACGGCAGCGCCCTGGCGTCACCGCCCCAACTGCGCACGAGCGCCGTTTCGGCCAGGCTCTCGATGTCGTAGTCGCCGCCCTTGACGTAAAGCTCGGGTCGAACCAGCTTCAGCAGCTCCAGCGGCGTCGCCTCGTCGAACAGAGTGACCAGATCGACGCTGTCGAGCGCCGCGAGCACGCAGGCCCGATCGCCTTCGTTGTTGAGCGGCCGGTCGGGCGCCTTGCCGAGGCCGCGTGCCGACGCATCGCTGTTGAGCGCGACGACGAGGCTCGCGCCGAGCGAGCGCGCCTGCGCTAGATAGGTGACGTGGCCGCGATGCAGGATGTCGAACACGCCGTTCGTGAACACCACGGGCCGCGCCAGTGCGGCCAGGCGCGGCTGCAACTCGACACGTGGACAGAGCTTGGCGATGAAGGCGGGCAGCATTCGGTCGATTGTCGCCGTCGGCTCTCGCCGGTCGCAGCGAAGGGCCGGCCGCGGTGACGAATCAGGCCGGACGGGGCGTGCCGGGCGACGCGGCGGCTATGGCGCCGGCGGCGACGGCGGCTGCAGCGACCCTCGCCGTCACTTCCTTGCGATAGCGGTTCAGCTCCTGGACGCTCGCGAAGCTGCGCTCCATCAGCAGGCTCAGGTTGTGCAGGATGCGTTCGACGACCTTGCCCTCCCACACCGAATCGAACTGGATCTGCCGGTCGAGCCAGTGCTCCAGCCATTCGGGATCGGGCAACCGGCTCTGGACGGTGTCGCGCGGGAAAAGCGACGCGTTGACGTGCAGGTTGGTCGGGTGCAGAGCCTGCGCGGTGCGCCGCGCGCTCGCCATCAGGACGCCGACCTTCGCGAACGCCGCACGGGCCTCGTCCCCGAACTTGTACAGGGCCTTCTTCATGTAGCGGAGATAGGCGCCGCCGTGGCGCGCCTCGTCGCGCGCCAGCGTCTCGTAGATGACCTTGATGACCGGCTCGTCGTGCCATTCGGCGGCGCGCCGGTACCAATGGTTGAGACGGATCTCGCCGCAGAAATGAAGCATCAGCGTCTCGAGCGCCGGGGCAGGATCGAAATCGAAACGCACCTCGTGCAGCTCGGCCTCCGTCGGCACGAGATCCGGGCGAAAGCGCCGCAGGTACTCCATGAGGACGAGCGAGTGCTTCTGCTCCTCGAAGAACCAGACGCTCATGAAGGCGCAGAAATCGCTGTCGCCGCGGTTGTCGCGCAGGAACATCTCGGTCGCTGGCAGTGCCGCCCATTCCGTGATGGCGTTCATCTTCACGGTCTGCGCCTGTTCCTCGGTTAACCGACTGGCGTCGAACTGGTCCCAGGGGATGTCCTGGTCCATGTTCCAGCGAACGGCTTCGAGTTGCTTGAAAAGTTCTGGGTAGATCATCGAGGGCCTTGCAAGCCGGCGAGTTTAGTCGGGGCATGTGTTGGAACGTGCGGCGGACCGGCCGGTGACGCAGGAAAGTCACGATCCGACCCGGGCTGGATACGTGAGCGCTGACCGACCGGATTCAATCCCCCATGTCGTGGCATCCGGCGGCGCGAACGCGCGTACATGGAGGGACGACAGCGAGGGGCGGCTTGCAAGATTTTGAAACACCGCGGGAACTCTGCACCCGGCAGGGCGTCATACCGGCTCGATGCGCTGAACCGCGGCCGTCGATCCGGGTACTTTCCGGCTCGATGCACGGGGACGGCACAGCGAACCGGTTTTTGTCGCGGAGCCGGCCGGCCATGTCGGCTGAAATCCCCGGGGGGTTCTCCTCCTCCCTCCTCCCTCCCTCGTTCCTCCGGGGGCGCTCGGCGACATTTGTCTCTCCGCCGCGAGCCGCGTTCTGCGGCTCGCGGCCCCGCGCTGCCGCGCTGCCCGGCTCGCGTCACGGCATGGCCGCTGGTCGCGGCACACGCGCCGCGTGATGCGCGTCGCAGTGATCGGTTCCGGCATCGCCGGCCTGGCTGCCGCGCGCGGCCTGGTTGCCGGCGCGAGGGTCACGCTGTTCGAGGCCGCCGGCTGGTTCGGCGGCCACACCCACACGGTCGACGTCACGCTCGAGGGCCGCACGCACGGCGTCGACACCGGCTTTCTCGTCTTCAACGAGCGGACCTATCCGAAACTGATCGCGCTGTTCGCCGAGCTCGGTGTCGAGACCGCTGTGTCCGACATGTCGTTCTCGGTGCAAGCCAGAGACGACGGGCGGGCCGGCCTCGAGTGGAGCGGCGCCAGCCTGGATAGCGTCTTCGCGCAACGGGCCAATCTTGCGCGGCCCGCGTTCTGGCGCATGTTGGCCGACGTGCTCCGCTTCAATCGCCTGGCGACGGCGCTGGCGCTCGACAGCACCGCCACCGGCCTCGCCTCGCTCGACCAGCCGATCGGCGCCTTCCTCGACGCACACCGGTTCTCGTCGGCATTTCGGAACTGGTATTTCCTGCCAATGATCGGCTGCATCTGGTCTTGCCCGACCGATCAGATGCTGCGCTTTCCGATCGCGGCGATGATCCGTTTCTGCCACAACCACGGCCTGCTCCAGATCGTCGGCCGACCGCAGTGGCGCACCGTGCGCGGCGGCGCGAAGCGCTACGTGATCCGGATGCTCGAGGCGATCGACGATGCGCGCCTCGCCTCGCCGGTCCGACAAGTGCGTCGCCTCGCGGGCGGCGGCGTCGAGGTCTCGACGGACGCCGGAACGGAGCGCTTCGACGCCGTCGTCATGGCCTGCCACAGCGACCAGTCGCTTGCCCTCCTGGCTGATCCGAGCGAAGCCGAGCGGCAGGTTCTCGGCGCAATCCGCTACCACGCCAACCGGGCTGTGCTGCACACCGATCGCAGCGTGCTGCCGCGGCGCGAGCGGGCCTGGGCGGCCTGGAACTACGAGCGGGCGACGAGTGCCGATCGCGAAAGCGCTTCGGTCTGCCTGCACTACCTGCTCAATCGCCTGCAACCATTGCCGTTCATGACGCCGGTGATCGTCTCGCTCAACCCGAGCTCCCCTCCGTCGCCCGCTTCGGTCCAGGGCACGTTCGATTACGCGCATCCCGTGTTCGACGCCGCCGCCATCGCCGCGCAAGCGCGGCTCCCCTCGCTGCAAGGCGCTCGCGGCACCTGGTTCTGCGGCGCCTGGACAGGCTTCGGATTCCACGAGGATGGCCTGGCTTCCGGCCTGGCCGTCGCGACACAACTTTCGGCGCGCAGGATGGCACGCGCCTCCGCCCCGTCGCCCTTGCCGATCGCCGCGGCGGCCGCATGACGACCTTCGACAGCCAGCCGCTGCTCGGCATCGGCCAGGTGCGCCACACACGGTTGCGACCAAAGCGACACGCCTTCGCCTACCCCACGTATTTTCTGTTGCTGCCCATGCGCAGCCTTCGCGAGCACCCGGCTGCGGCGCTTGCGCGCAACCGCGGCGGGCTGGTCAGCTTTCACGATACCGACCACGGCGACGGGCGCGCCGACAGCCTGGCCTGGCTCGATCAGACGCTGGCCGAAGAAGGCATCGCCGACGCCGACGGCGAGGTCTGGCTGCATTGCTTTCCGCGCGTGCTCAGCCACGCGTTCAAGCCAGTCAGCTTCTGGTACTGCCACCGCACGGACGGCTCGCTCGCTGCGATCGTCGTCGAGGTCAACAACACGTTCGGCGAACGGCATTGCTATTTGCTGGCCGGTGCGGATCTCGCGTTCGGTCGCGAGTCGCGCGCAGTCAAGCGCTTCCACGTCTCGCCGTTTTGCGCCGTCGAGGGCGACTATCGCTTCCGTTTCATGCGCACCGATCTGCATCCGCAAGGGCCGGCTGCGCGTAGCAGTCCACCGCGAACCGTCGCACGCATCGACCACCACGACGCGGCCGGCGTGCTCCTGCAGACCAGCGTCTGCGGTGTGCTCGAGCCGGCCACGGCGCGGTCGTTGCGGGCGGCATTCCTGTCGATGCCCTTGATGACCCTCGTGATCGTCGCGCGCATCCACTGGCAAGCGCTGCGGCTGTGGGTGCGGCGGGTGCCATTCGTCAAAAAGCCCGAGCCGCCGCAGTCGTTCGTGAGCCGCTGACGCAACCGATCACCCAAGCGCCGACCAATGACCACGCTGACTCGAAGCTCGGAGCTTGCCCTTTGCGATTCCGCGCCGCCCGCCGCGCGAGCCGTCCTCGCACTGCTCGCGCAACTGCGCCACGGCTCGCTCGACGTTCGCCTTCCCGACGGCACCATGGCGCACTTCGGCGACGAGGCGACCGGCAGCCCGCGCGCCGCCATCACGCTGCGCAACTGGAACGCCTGTGCCGCGGCGCTGAAATCCGGCGACATCGGCTTTGCCGAAACCTACATCGACGGCGACTGGACCACGCCCGATCTCGCAACGCTTCTCCAGGTCTTCACCGCCAACCGCGACGAGGTCGAAAAGGTCATCTACGGCAGCTGGTGGGGATCGCTCCTCTACCGCGCGCGGCACCTCTTCAATCGCAATTCGCGGCGCGGCTCGAAGAAGAACATCCACGCGCACTACGACCTCGGCAACGCGTTCTACCGGCTGTGGCTCGACCCGACGATGAACTACAGCAGCGCCTGGTTCGAGGGCGATCGCAACGGCGACCTGGTCGCGGCGCAGCATGCGAAAGTGCGCCGCGCGCTCGTCGAATGCGGCGTCGGCCCGGGCGACCGCGTGCTCGAGATCGGCTGCGGCTGGGGGGCACTGGCGGAGATGGCGGCACGCGATTTCGGCGCCGAGGTGACCGGGGTGACACTTTCCGCGGAGCAGCTCGACTGGGCGCGCGCCCGGCTTGCCCGGGCGAATCTGAGCGCCGACCTGCGCTTCCAGGACTACCGCGACATCGACGACGCACCCTACGACGCGATCGCATCGATCGAGATGTTCGAAGCGGTGGGCCGCCGCTACTGGTCATCGTTCTTCGCGACCGTGCGCGACCGGCTCAAGCCGGACGGCCTGGCCTGCATCCAGAGCATCACCATCCGCGACGACCTGTTCGATCGCTACGTGCGCTCGACCGACTTCATCCAGCAGTACGTGTTTCCCGGCGGCCTCTTGCCGAGCCGGCGCGAGTTTCGCCGCGCTGCCGAAGCGGCGGGCCTGTCGGTCACGGCGGAGCTCGACTTCGGCCTCGACTACGCCGAGACGCTGACCCGCTGGCGCAGCCGATTCCTCGAGCAGGATGCGTCGGTTCGCAAGCTCGGATTCGACACCCGCTTCATGCGCATCTGGGAGTTCTATCTCGCCTATTGCGAGGCGGCCTTCGCGGCCGGCAACACCAGCGTCATGCAGTTCACGCTGCAACGCCGCTGAGCGGCGTCCGCGCCTATCGAAGCCAGCCCTTGCGCCGGAAGTAGATGAAGGGCGCCGCCACCGACGCGACCATCAGCGCGACCGCATACGGGTAGCCGAGCCGCCAGTCGAGCTCGGGCATGGCCTTGAAGTTCATGCCGTAGATGCTGGCGATCAGGGTCGGCGGCAGCAGCGCGACGCTGGCCACCGAGAAGATCTTGATGATCTTGTTCTGGTTGATGTTGATGAAGCCGACCGTCGCGTTCATCAGGAAGTTGATCTTGTCGAACAGGAAGGTGGTGTGGCTGTCGAGCGAGTCGATGTCGCGCAGGATCTGCCGCGCCTCCTCGAACTGCTCCGCGCCCAGCATGCGGCTGCGCATCATGAAGCTGACGGCGCGGCGCGTGTCCATCACGTTGCGGCGAATGCGGCCGGTCAGGTCCTCCTCCTTGGCGATCGCCGAGAGCGCTTCGCCGGCCTCCTGGTCGCCGACGTTTTGCCGCAGCACCCGTGCGCTGACGATCTCGAGGCTGTCGTAGATGCCTTCGAGCGCGTCGGCCGAGTACTCGGCGTCGGCGTCGTAGAGCTTGAGCAGCACGTCCTTGGCATCGCCGATCAGCGCCGGAATGCGGCGCGCGCGCAGGCGCAGCAGGCGAAAGACGGGAAGGTCCTCGGCATGGACCGAGAACAGGATGTTGCGCAGCAGGATGAAGGCGACGCGGACGTTTCTCGGCGTCTCGCCGTCGTCGATCAGGAAGTCGGAGCGGATGTGCAGCTCGCCGTTGTCTTCCTCGTAGAAGCGGGCCGATTCCTCGAGGTCGTCGTCGACCGCGTCGCTTGGAATCGTCAGGCCGAAGCGCTCGACGATCCAGCCTTTTTCTGCCGCGGTCGGCGCGTCCAGATCGACCCAGACCGGCTGGACGTGCGCCAGAGCCGCTTGGCTCTCGATCTCTTCCTGGAAGAGCCGGCCGTTGGCCAGCGTGAACACGTTCAGCATGAGCGCTCCGGCGAGCAGCACCCGCTGCCGGAGCGGGTGTTCACCAAATCGAGGAAATGTCCAAGGACGCGAATGGGAGATGCGGTGAAGAAATTATCGCATCGGCCTGTCGCGCTCCGAACGGCACTGCGTTGCACAGGCGTCGCGAATAGATTAGGCCACGTCGTGCGCAACGACCCTGATTGCGAGACAGGCTTGCGCGCCTCTGCTAACGTGTCCTGCCGCATCCCCCGAAAGGATTTTTCATGAATCTGACGATCAGCGGTCATCACCTCGAAGTGACTCCGGCCCTCAGGGAGTATGTGCTCACGAAGCTCGATCGCGTGATGCGCCATTTCGATCAAGTCGTCGACATCACCGTCCTGCTTTGCGTCGAGAAGCTGAGCGAGAAGGAGTTGCGGCAACGGGCGGAAGTGACGCTGCACGTCAAGGGAAAGGACATCTTCGCGGAATGCGCGGCGGAGGATCTCTACGCAGCGATCGACCAGCTGATGGACAAGCTTGATCGCCAGGTGGTCCGGCACAAGAGCAAAGTCCAGGACCACCACCACCACGAGTCGCCGAAGCGCACCGGCGCGGCGCTGAACTGACGACCGGTCGTGGCGGTGTTGCCGCCATGCAGCAACTTCTGCCCGCGCGGTCGATGGCGGCGGCCGAAGCGGAGCGAGCCGCCGGCCGTCGTCTCATAATTCATCGCCTTGTCATTTTCGCCGGCTGCCTGCGCGCCGGCGCCCCGCCATGAATCGCCTCGCCGCCATCCTGCCTGCCGCCGACGTTCTCGTCGCCGTCGACGCCACAAGCAAGAAGCGCGTGTTCGAGCAAGCCGGCCTGCTTTTCGAGAATCAGCATTCGATTTCGCGCGCCACGGTGACCGACAACCTGTTCGCGCGCGAGCGGCTCGGCTCCACCGGACTGGGCCATGGGGTGGCGATCCCGCACGGCCGCATCAAGGGCCTGAAGAATCCGCTTGCTGCGGTTCTGCGCGTGAGCGAGCCGATCGCCTTCGACGCGCCCGATGACGAGCCTGTCGTCCTCCTCATCTTCCTGCTCGTTCCGGAAGCTGCGACGCAACGCCACCTCGAGATCCTCTCTGAGATCGCCGAGATGCTGTCCGACCGCACGCTGCGAGAGCGGCTGAAGACCGAGGGCGAAGCCGCCGTCGTGCACCGGCTCATTGCCGCGTGGGAGCCGCTGCGATCGGTCGCGTGATCCGCCACCGGCCCGTTGCGTCGATGGCGCCATGAAGCCCAGCGTCATCAGCGCCGAGGCGCTGTTCGAGGAATTCAGCACCACGCTTCACTGGGATTGGATCGCCGGGCACGCCCATCCGGAACGCAATTTCGACGACGCAGCCGTTCGTGACGCGCGGTCGTCTGCCGACCTGGTCGGCTACCTCAACTACATCCATCCGAATCGGGTCCAGATTGTCGGCAGCCGCGAAGTCGCGTACCTGAACAACGACACGCCGGAGGTGGCCGAGCGGCGCATTTCCCGCATCGTCACGCTCGACCCGCCCGTGCTCATCGTCGCCGACGGCCAGCAGCCGCCCGATCGTCTCGTCGCCCTCTGCGATCGGGCCGACATCCCGATGTTCGTGACAGCGGAATCTGCCGGGCACGTGATCGACCTCGTGCGCGACTACCTCAGCCAGCATTTCGCCGAGCGAACGACGCGCCACGGCGTCTTCATGGACATTCTCGGCCTGGGCGTCCTGCTGACCGGCGAATCGGGTCTGGGCAAGAGCGAACTGGGCCTCGAGCTCATCTCGCGCGGACACGGCCTGGTGGCGGACGACGCGGTCGACCTGTACCGCATTTCGCAGACGGCGCTCGAAGGGCGCTGCCCCGACTTGCTGATGAACCTGCTCGAGGTCCGCGGCATCGGCTTGCTCGACATCAAGGCCATCTTCGGCGAGACGGCGGTGCGTCGCAAGATGCGCCTGAAGCTGATCGTGCACCTCGTCCGCAAGGAGACGATGGACCGCGAGTTCGAGCGACTGCCCTACGAACCGCTCAACGAGGAGATTCTCGACGTCTCCGTCAGGAAGACCGTAATCGCCGTCGACGCCGGACGCAACCTGGCAGTGCTGGTGGAAGCGGCGGTTCGCAACACGATCCTGCAGCTACGCGGCATCGACACATACAGCGAATTCATCGAGCGCCACAACAAGGCGATGAGCAAGCCGGAATAGCTTCCGGCGCCGCGCTCAGCGGCCCGACGGGCCGACCTTGACCTTGAACTCGCAGTTCTTCTTCGTGCACGCCGCGTAGAGCGCGAGCGCGTGGTCCTGCAACTCGTAGCCGCGCGCCTGCGCCACGCTGCGCTGGCGCTTCTCGATCTCCGCGTCGAAGAACTCCTCGACCCGGCCGCAGTCGAGGCACACCAGATGGTCGTGGTGCTTGCCCTCATTCAGCTCGAAGACCGCCTTGCCCGTCTCGAAATGGTTGCGTGACAGGATGCCGGCCTGCTCGAACTGCATCAGGACGCGGTAGACCGTCGCGAGGCCGACGTCGGCATGCTCCGCGAGCAACGCGCGGAACACGTCTTCGGCGCTCATGTGGCGCTCCTTGGTCTTCTGGAAGACCTCGAGCACCTTGATCCGCGGCAGCGTCGCCTTGAGGCCGCTGTTCTTCAGTTCGTCGGCTTGGGTCATGAGAGCTGTAGGATGGCTGGCGGCGCGCGCCGATAGAATCGTTTCATCATACGAGCTTGGCTCGCGCTGCGGCGCCTGCCCGCTGCTGCCCATGCCGACGCCCCGCTTTCCGTTTCTTTCCAACCGCCTGTCGATGCTCCTGCCCGCCCTGCTGGCGGCGTTGCTGGCAGGTTGCCAATGGCTTCCCGGGTCGAGCCGAGTGGTCAACCTGATCACGCCCTATCGCCTCGAGGTCGTGCAGGGCAACGTCATCACGAGCGAGCAGGCCGCCTTCGTCAAGCCGGGCCTGTCGCGCGCGCAGGTACGCGACGTGCTCGGCTCGCCGCTGCTCACCGACGCCTTCCACGCCGATCGCTGGGACTACGTGTTCACGATCCGCCGCCAGGGCGCCGAGCCGCAACTGCGCCGCATCGTCGTGTTCTTCAAGCAGGACACTCTCGACCACATCGACACCGGCGGCGATCTGCCGAGCGAACGCGATTTCGTCGCCTTGATCGACACCTACCAGCCGCCGAGCACGCCGCCGCCGCTGGCGCTCACCGACGAGCAGCTCAAGGGCTTGCCGGCGCCCGTGCGCGCCGCCGCATCGGAGCCCGCGCTGCCTGCGCCCGCGCGTATCTACCCGCCCCTCGAGCCACGCTCGTGAACGGCCCGGCGCCTCGGTCACCGGCCCGAGGGCGCCTTCGCGTCGCCATCGCCGGCGCCTCGGGCCGGATGGGACGCATGCTGATCGAGGCGGTCGACGCGAGTGCCGACCTGGTGCTGTCCGGCGCTCTCGATGCGCCGGCGACCGACGGGCTCGGCAGCGACGCCACCGCGTTCCTCGGGCGCACGAGCGGCGTCGCCATCACCGCCGACGTTCGCGCCGGCCTGCGCGGCGCCGATGTGCTGATCGACTTCACGCGGCCGGCCGGAACGCTTGCGCACATCGCCTGCTGCAGCGAGCTCGGTGTCAACGCCGTCGTCGGCACGACGGGCTTCACGGCATCGCAACGGGCCGACATCGCCGGCCATGCAGAAAAGATCGCCATCGTCATGGCGCCGAACATGAGCGTCGGCGTCAACGTCGTGATGAAGCTGCTCGACGTCGCCGCGCGTGCGCTCGACGCGAGCTACGACGTCGAGATCGTCGAGATGCACCACAGGCTGAAGGCCGACGCGCCGAGCGGAACGGCGCTCCTGATGGGCGAGGTCGTCGCCGCTGCGCGCGGTACGACGCTCGACGCATCGGCCGTGCACGCCCGCCATGGCGAGACCGGCGAGCGCCGCGCCGGCACGATCGGCTTCGCCGCCCTGCGCGGCGGCGATGTCGTCGGCGATCACACGGTGATGTTCGCCGGCGGCGGCGAGCGCATCGAGATCACGCACCGTTCGGCCAGCCGCGCCAACTACGCCGAAGGCAGCCTGCGCGCGGCGCGCTTTCTCGTCGGCAAGAAAAACGGTTTGTTCGGCATGGACGACGTACTAGGACTGACATGACCGGTTTCGAGCACTTCTGGTCGCAAGGCGACGCGATCACGCGATCGGTGGCGCTGCTGCTGCTGCTGATGTCGATCAGCGCCTGGGTGGTCATCTTCTGGAAGGGCTGGCTGCTGCGCCGCGTTCACGTCGACTTGCAGCGTGCCGTGCCGGCCTTCTGGGCAGCGCCCTCGATGGACGTCGCCCGCGAGCAGCTCGCGGCCTTCGATCGCGAAGGCGTGTTGCGGCCGCTCCTCGACGCGGCGCTGACGGTGCCGTCCGGCGGCACGCTCGAAGCGAAGGGCCACGCCGATTCGCAGCTGACGCGGCGCCTGCGCGACGCACTGCACGACGTTCTCGCCCAGCTGCAGTTCGGCCAGGTGCTGCTCGCGTCGATCGGCAGCACGGCGCCGTTCATCGGTCTGTTCGGGACGGTCTGGGGCATCTACCACGCGCTGCTGAGCATCTCGGCGGCCGGCGCGATCACGATCGAGAAGGTCTCGGGGCCGGTCGGCGAATCGCTGGTCATGACCGCCGCCGGCCTGGCCGTCGCGATCCCGGCGGTGCTGGCCTACAACGTGTTCGGCAAGCGCGTCGCCGCGAGCGAGGCCGAGCTCGAAGGCTTCGCGCACGACGTGCGCGAGATGATCGTCGACTCCGCCGCCGGCGCCTGACGCAGACCTCGGGCGCACCCGCCATGGCATTCGGCCGTCTCGAACGCACCGCTCGCGCCCAGCCGATGAGCGACATCAACATGACGCCGCTGATCGACGTCATGCTGGTGCTGCTCGTGATCTTCATGATCACGGCGCCGTTGATGACGTCGAGCCTCAAACTGGAATTGCCGAAGACCGACGCGGCGCAGCCGAGCGACACACCGCAGTTCATCGCCGTCGCGCTCGACCGGGACGGCCGCTATTTCTTCGGCGATGAAGCGGTCGATGCCGATGCGTTCGCGACGCGCGTCGCCGCGGCGGCGAAGCGCAACCCGCAGACCGAAGTGCAGCTGCGAGCCGACCGAAGCGTGCCGTACGGCCGTGTCGCCGAGCTGATCGGCATCGTCCAGAAAGCCGGGCTCTCGCGCATCGGCTTCGTCGCCGAGCCGGTCTCGAAGACGCCATAGGGCCTAACAGGCCCTGACCTGCGCTTCGTCACAGTGGCTCGTGACGCCGCAGGAAGGTCGCGAATCGGGGCAAACCGCTCGAGGTGAGATCGCGATAGCGGTAGGTGATGGCCTCGCCCGACAAGGGTGGCTCGCGGCGCAATGCGTCGCTCAGGCCGCTGCCGACGAAAAAGCGCCGCCCGTCGGGCGCCCGCACTTCCAGCGCGCCGACCTGCTCCGCGTATTTGCCGACGCCGCGTCGATAGCCGACGACGACCGCTTCGGCATCGAGATGCGGCTTCAGCTTCATGAGCACGTCGTTGCGCCCATGCTCGACGGGCGCCGAGGCCAGGTGGAGCATCAGCCCCTCGCCGCCGGCCGCGACGGTCGCTTCCAGCCGCTGCTGCAACGCGTCGCGATCGGCGACATGCGTCTGCTCGACCGCGACGAGTGGCGACGGCGCGGTTCGGGAGGCGACGCTGGCGATCCGCGCAGCGCGTTCGGCGAAGCTGCCACCCGCGTCCGGCATCTCGAACACCATGTAGCGCACCCGCGCCCATTCGAGCTCGCGCGGCTCGCTTCTGCGGACGATGGCGGACAGCTCGTCGAAGCGCTCGCGGCCCAGCCACAGCTCGCCGTCGAGCCCTTCGCCCGGCAGCGCGGCGAGGAACGACGCCGGCGCCGACACCGTGCGGCCGCTGCGGTGCCGCAGCACCCTGCCGTCCCAGATCGCCCGCACGCCGTCGAACTTCTCGCTGACGAGGCAGAGCGTCGGGTCGATCTGACCGGTGTAGACGCTGGCCAGCAGGGGGGCGACGCAGTGCGTCACAGGGTCGGCCGGGACGCCGGATCGCGACAGGGCAGGCATCGGCAGCAGCGGCGCGGACAGGGCGGTGAGCCAGCGGCGTCGGGAAAGAGAGAACGGCCGTGAAGTCATGAGCAATCTCCATGGAATGGCGAAGTCGAACGCCGACGGGCATGGTCGCCGGCGGCGGGGTCGGCGTCGAGAACCTCCCATGGGTGTCGCGCTCCCCCGGTCGGGCGTGCGCCCGTCGGGCCGCCGATGCCGGCACCGTGCGACTGCGTCGCCGGCGCCGTGCAAGGCGATACCGCGACGCGGCGACTGCGCTTTCTATAATCGATCGATGCCTGCTCGCCGGATCGCCTTCGCATGAACCCCGACTTCGATCCCCGCGACGTCGAGCAGCGCGCCCAAGCCGCCTGGACCGCCGGCGATGTCTATCGCGTCGTCGAAGACACGTCGAAGGCGAAGTTCTACGCCTGCTCGATGCTGCCGTACCCGAGCGGCCGGCTGCACATGGGCCATGTCCGCAACTACACGATCAACGACATGCTGGCGCGGCATCTGCGAATGACGGGCATGAACGTGCTGATGCCGATGGGCTGGGACGCCTTCGGCCTGCCGGCCGAAAACGCGGCGATGAAGAACGGCGTGCCGCCCGCGAAGTGGACGCGCGAGAACATCGCCGCCATGAAGGCGCAGATGCAGGCGATGGGTCTGGCGATCGACTGGAGCCGCGAGATCGCGACCTGCGATCCGAGCTACTACAAATGGAACCAGTGGCTGTTCCTGAAGATGCTCGAAGCCGGCATCGCCGAACGGCGCACGCAGACGGTCAACTGGGATCCGGTCGACCAGACCGTGCTGGCCAACGAACAAGTGGTCGACGGTCGTGGCTGGCGCTCGGGCGCGCTGATCGAGAAGCGCGAGATTCCCGGCTACTACCTGAAGATCACGCAATACGCCGAGGAGCTGCTCGACTGCGTGCACACCGGCCTGCCCGGCTGGCCCGAGCGCGTCAAGACGATGCAGGCGAACTGGATCGGCAAGAGCGAGGGCGTGCGGTTCGCGTTTCCGCACACCGTTCATGGCGCCGACGGCGCGCTGATCGGCGGCGGCAAGCTCTGGGTCTTCACGACGCGCGCCGACACCATCATGGGCGTGACCTTCTGCGCCGTCGCGCCCGAGCATCCGCTCGCGTTGCACGCGGCCGAAACCCGGCCGGACGTGGCGGCGTTCCTCGAAGACTGCAAGTCCGGCGGCACCACCGAGGCCGAGCTGGCAACGCAACAGAAAAAGGGCATCTTCACCGGGCTGCATGTCGTCCATCCGCTCAGCCATGAAGCGATCCCGCTGTGGGTCGGCAACTACGTGCTCATGCATTACGGCGACGGCGCCGTGATGGGCGTGCCCGCGCACGACGAACGTGACTTCGAATTCGCCAAGCGGTACGGCATCGATCTGTTCCAGGTCATCCACGTCGACGGCAGGCACTTCACCTACGACCACTGGCAGGACTGGTACAGCGACACGAGCTGCAGCGTCACGATCAACTCCGACAACTACAGCGGGCTCGGCTACCAGGCCGCCGTCGATGCGGTCGCGGCCGCGCTGGCGCATCGACACCTCGGCGCCAAGCAGACCGCGTGGCGCCTGCGCGACTGGGGCGTGAGCCGCCAGCGCTACTGGGGCACGCCGATCCCGATCGTGCATTGCGACGTGTGCGGCGTCGTACCGGTGCCGGAAAAGGACCTTCCCGTCGTGCTCCCGGAAGATCTCATTCCCGACGGGTCCGGCAATCCGCTCAACAAGAGCGCGTCTTTCCTCAACGTCGCCTGCCCCAGGTGCGGCCGGCCGTCGCGTCGCGAGACCGACACGATGGACACCTTCGTCGACAGCGCCTGGTACTTCATGCGCTACTGCGACCCGACTCTCGACGGCGCGATGGTGGGCAACGGGGCCGCGTACTGGATGCCGATGGACCAGTACATCGGCGGCATCGAACACGCCATCCTGCACCTGCTTTACGCGCGCTTCTGGACCAAGGTGATGCGCGACATGAAGCTGGTCGCGATCGACGAGCCGTTCACCAGGCTGCTGACGCAGGGCATGGTGCTCAACCACGTCTGGGCCCGGCCGACGGCGCAGGGCGGCATCGACTACTTTGCGCCCGACCAGGTCACGCCCCTTGGCGACGGCGAGGGTCGGCCGAGCGCGGGGCGCCTGGCCGACGGCAGCGCGGTCGAGTACCGCGGCATGCTGAAGATGGGCAAGACCGAGCGCAACGGCGTCGATCCGCAGGAGCTGATCGACCACTACGGCGCCGACACGGCGCGCCTGTTCATCATGTTCGCCTCGCCGCCCGAGCAGACGCTCGACTGGAACAACGCCGGCGTCGAAGGCGCGAACCGCTTTCTGAAGCGGCTCTGGAAGTTCGGGGCCAAGCATCGCGACGCCGTCGCCGCGGCGGCGCAAGCGCCGAAGGTCGCCGCCGCGCCGGCGTTGCGGCACGAAATCCACTCAGTGCTGAAGCAGGTCGCCTTCGACTACGAGCGGATGCAATACAACACCGTCGTCTCCGGCGCGATGAAGCTGCTGAACGCGCTCGAATCGCACGCCGATGCCGACGCGTCCTGTGTGCGCGAAGGCTTCGGCGTGCTGCTGCGCGTGCTCTATCCGGCCTGCCCGCACACGACCTGGGCACTCTGGGCCGAGCTCGGATTCGAGGCTCAGTTCGGCCCTCTGCTCGACGCACCGTGGCCGGTCGTCGACGAGCGCGCGCTGGTCCAGGCCGAGATCGAGCTGATGCTGCAAATCAACGGCAAGCTGCGCGGCAGCATCAAGGTGCCCGCCGCAACCAGCAGGGCCGGCATCGAGAAAGCAGCGCTCGCCGCACCCGAGCTGATCCGCCATCTCGACGGCGCCGAAATCAAGCGCGTCATCGTCGTGCCGGGTCGGCTCGTCAACGTCGTCCTCGGATGACGCGGCGTCGCGCGCTCGTCTTCGGTGTCGCCACGGCGGCGCTTGCCGGCTGCGGTTTCGAGCTGCAGCGGCCGCCCGCGCTGCGCTTCAAGACGATCCAGCTCACCGGCTTCCCACCGCGTTCGCCGCTCGCCGCCGAGCTCAAGCGCAACATCGACACGAGCTCGACCACCCATGTCGTCGAGGCCATCAAGGACGCCGATGTCGTGCTCGAGGCATTGACCGACGCGCGCGAGAAGAGCGTCGTGGCGACGACGTCGGCCAACCAGGTGCGCGAGTTCGAGCTGCGCTCGCGCTTCCGTTTCGTGCTGCGCACGGCCTCCGGCAAGGAGTTGATCCCGGCGAGCGAGATCCTTCTCAAGCGCGATCTCACCTACACCGAAAGCGCGGCCCTCTCGAAGGAGCAGGAAGAGGCGTTCCTCTACCGCTCGATGCAGAACGACATCGTCTCGCAGGTGCTGCGCCGGCTCGCCTCGGTCCAGCTTCTGTAGCCAGATGCAGATTCGCAACGACGCTCTCGCCGGCCACCTCAAGCGTGGCCTCGCGCCGGTCTACACCGTCTGGGGCGACGAGACGCTACTGGTCCAGGAGGCCTGCGACGCCATCCGCCTCGCCACGCGCACCGAAGGCTTCTCGGAGCGCCAGGTGCACACCGTCGCCGGCGCGCACTACGACTGGAGCAACCTGCTCGGCGCGGCACAGGCGCGCAGCCTCTTCGCCGATCGGCAACTGGTCGAAATCCGCATCCCTTCGGGCAAGCCGGGCAAGGAAGGCTCGGACGCCTTGCAGCGCTATTGCGACACGGCCACGGCAGACGGCGGTCGCGAGGTCATCACCCTCGTGCAGTTGCCGCGCCTCGACGGCATGCAGCAAAAAAGCGCCTGGTTCGCGGCGCTCGATCGTTCCGGGCTCGCGGTGCGCGTTCACGCGGTCGAGCGCTCGGCGCTGCCGGCCTGGATCGTCGATCGGCTGTCGGCGCAAGGCCAGAGCGTGCGTTCCGGCGCCGAGGGTCAGCGCACGCTGGCCTTCTTCGCCGATCGCGTCGAAGGCAATCTGCTCGCGGCGCACCAGGAAATCCAGAAGCTGGCCCTGCTCTATCCGCCCGGCGAGCTGGGATTCGACCAGATCGAGGCGGCAGTGCTCAACGTCGCTCGCTACGACGTCTTCAAGCTCGGCGAGGCGGTGCTTGCGGGCCAGGCCGCGCGCGCTCTGCGCATGCTCGAAGGACTGCAGGCCGAAGGCGAAGCGGCGGTGCTCGTGCACTGGACGCTGAGCGAGGACATTCGCGGCCTCAAGCGCGTGAAGGACGCGCTCGGCACCGGCAAGCCGATGCCGCTGGCGCTGCGTGAAGCGCACCTCTGGGGCGCCAAGGAGCGCGTCTTCGAGCGTGCCCTGCCGTTGCTGAGCGAAGGCAGCCTGGCGCACCTGCTCGAAGCGGCCCAGATCTGCGATGGCCTGGTCAAGGGCCTGGCGCATCCCGATTGGCCGCTCGATCCGTGGCAGGGCCTGAAGCGGCTGGTGCTGATGCTGGTCGAACAGACCTCGCGGGTCGGCAGCCGGCCGCCGCTTCGACTGGCGCTGACGGTCTAGGGCAGCGTCATCGTCTCGCAGCGGACGGCGATAAGCTGCAGCGCACTCACGACGGCGGCGTCACGGATCGCAGCACGGTCACCGGTCGCCTGAAGCAAGGTCGCCTGCGCTGACGCCGCGCTCGCCGCCGTCGCGATCCAGACCGTGCCGACGGGTTTTTGCGCCGTGCCTCCTCCCGGGCCGGCGATGCCGGTCACCGCGACCGCGAATGCAGCGTGCGCATGCCGCAACGCACCGTCTGCCATCGCGCATGCGACTTCCGCGCTGACAGCGCCGTGGGCCGCGATCAACGCGGCCGGCACACCGAGCATCTCGGCCTTGGCCGCATTCGAATAGGTGACGAAGCCACGCTCGAACCACTCGCTCGATCCGGCCAGCGAGGTGCAGGCCGCCGCGACCAGCCCGCCGGTGCACGACTCCGCGGTCGCCAGGCTCGCGCCGCGCGCACGCAAGGCGGCGGCGAGACGCTCGACCCAGGCGGCGGCGTCGCTCAGACGAACCTCCACAGCGCAATCACCATCAGCGTGCAGAGCGCAGCAACGACATCGTCGAACAGGATGCCGAAGCCTTGCGCCCAGCCGATCGTTTCCCCGTGTCTCAGCTTGAATCGCCGGTCGGCCCAGCCGACCGGGCCGGGCTTGGCGGCATCGAAGATGCGAAACAGGACGAAGGCGATCGCTTGCGGCCACAGGCCCGCCGGCGTGACGAGCCAGAGGATCAGCCAGAACGCCACGATCTCGTCCCAGACGATGGCCGATGGATCGGCCTGCCCGAGATGCCTCGCCGTAACGGTGCAGGCCCACCAGCCGCCGAGCGTCGCGACGACGAGCACGACCGCGCGCGCCGTGTCGCTCATGGCGGCCTGCAGGACGTCGAAGACAAGCCATGCCCACAGCGTGCCTGCCGTTCCCGGCGCGACCGGCGCGAGGCCGCTGCCGAAACCGAGCGCAATCACGTGCGCCGGGTGCGACAACAGGAAGCGCCAGCCGGGCCTTCCGATCGCGCCGCGCGGCGGCGGGTTGAGGAGCGGCTCGGCACTCAAGAGGCAGGCGCGGCAGATGCCGCGAAGTGATCGAACGATGCGACCGGGCCGGCGACGGCGCGTCCCGCCGCGTCGCGCCAGCGAATGCCGGAGCCGGCTTCGATCGCGCCGATCCGCGTGACCTGCGTGGCCGACGCTGCCGCGGCGGCCGCGACGGCGGCGCGCCGATCGCGCGGCGCGGTGAACACGAGCTCGTAGTCGTCGCCGCCCGACAGCAGGCACTCGCGCTGGCGCGCGGCCGGCTGGGTGGCAAGGTCGGCGCTGCGCGGCAAGGCGTCGACGTCGACGACAGCGGCGACGCCCGAGCGCCGCAGCACGTGGGCGAGATCGCCGGCCAGCCCATCGGACACGTCGATGGCGCTGCTGGCGATGCCGCGCAATGCCATGCCGAGGGCGACACGCGGCTCCGGCGCCTCCATGGCGCGGCGGACCCGCGCGAACGCGTCACCGGGCAGGCTCGCGTTGCCGCGAAAGACCTCGAGCGCCAGCCTCGCGTCGCCGAGCGTGCCGCTCACGAAGAGATCGTCGCCGGAACGCGCGCCCGAGCGGAGCAGCGCTGTGCCATGCGGCACTTCGCCGAACACGGTGATGGCGATGGTCAGTGGGCCACGCGTCGTGTCGCCGCCGACCAGCTCGCAGCCGAAGCGGTCGGCGACGGCGAACAGCCCGCGCGCGAACGGAGCGAGAAACGCATCGTCGGCCTGCGGCAGAGCCAGCGCGAGCATGAACGCCACAGGCCTCGCAGCGCAGGCCGCGAGATCGCTGAGATTGACCGCCAGCGCCTTGTGACCGAGCCGCTCGGGCGCGACGGTCGAGAGGAAATGCCGCCCTTCGACGAGCATGTCGCTGGAGACGGCGAGATGCATTCCCGCTGCCGGCGCCAGCAGCGCGCAATCGTCGCCCATCCCCATGGCGGCGCGACCCGCCGGGCGGGCGAAATAGCGCTCGATCAGCTCGAATTCGCCGAGGTGGTCCATGGTCGGACAAGATCATAGGCGGGGCGTCGACAGCGGGCCCCGGGAAATATCGGTGCCCGGCTCAGGCGCGGTCTGCAATGATGGACGACCGCGGTGCCCTTGCCGCTTCCTGCCGCGACTCCAACCGGCCTCGAACCATGTCGACTTCCCTGCAACGAGCTGCCGAATTGCGCCGCGCCGCGCTCGACTATCACGAGTTTCCGACGCCAGGAAAGATCGCCATCGCCGCGACCAAGCAGCTCATCAACCAGCACGACCTCGCGCTCGCCTACTCGCCGGGCGTGGCTGCGGCCTGCGAGGAGATCGTCGCCGATCCGGCGAACGCCTTTCGCTACACGTCGCGCGGCAACCTCGTCGCGGTCATCACCAACGGCACGGCCGTGCTCGGCCTGGGCGACATCGGTCCGCTCGCGGCCAAGCCCGTGATGGAAGGCAAGGGCGTCCTCTTCAAGAAATTCGCCGGCATCGACGTGTTCGACATCGAGGTCAACGAGAAGAACCTCGACAAGCTGATCGATCTCATCGCCGCCCTCGAGCCCACCTTCGGCGGCATCAATCTCGAGGACATCAAGGCGCCCGACTGCTTCTACGTCGAGCGGGCGCTGCGCTCGCGAATGAACATCCCCGTCTTCCACGACGACCAGCACGGCACGGCGATCGTCGTCGGCGCCGGCGTGCTCAACGCGCTGAAGGTGAGCGGCAAGAAGATCGACGAAGTGAAGCTCGTCACCTCGGGCGCCGGCGCCGCCGCGCTCGCCTGCCTGGGCCTTCTCGTCAAGCTCGGCGTGCCGCGCGAAAACATCTGGGTCACCGATCTGGCAGGTGTCGTCTACGAAGGCCGCACCGAGCTGATGGACGAAGACAAGATCATCTACGCGCAGAAGACCGGGCACCGCACCCTGGCCGACGTGATGAAGGACGCGGACATCTTCCTCGGTCTGTCGGCCGCGGGCGTCCTCAAGCCGGAGATGGTCGCGACCATGCACGCCAATCCGGTCATCTTCGCCCTCGCCAATCCGACGCCCGAGATCCTGCCCGAGGAAGTGCACGCCGTTCGCAACGACGCCATCGTCGCGACGGGTCGTACCGACTACCCGAACCAGATCAACAACGTCCTCTGTTTCCCGTATATCTTCCGCGGCGCTCTCGACTCGGGCGCGACGACGATCACGGTCGAGATGGAGATCGCGGCGGTGCATGCGATCGCCGAGCTCGCGCAGGCCGAGCAGAGCGAAGTCGTGACCGCAGCCTATGCCGGCGCGACGCTCAGTTTCGGCCGCGACTACCTGATTCCGAAGCCGTTCGATCCGCGCCTGATGATGCGCATCGCGCCGGCCGTGGCCCTGGCCGCAGCCGAGTCGGGAGTCGCCGCGCGGCCGGTCGCCGACATGGACGCCTACAAGGAAAAGCTGCAGACCTTCGTCTATGCCTCCGGCACGACGATGCGGCCGATCTTCAGTCTCGCCAAGATGGCGCAGAAAAAGCGCGTCGCTTTCGCAGAGGGCGAGGAAGAGCGCGTGTTGCGGGCCGTGCAGGTCGTCGTCGACGAGAATCTGGCGCGACCGACGCTGATCGGCCGGCCGGAAGTGATCGCTCAGCGCGTCGCCAAGTTCGGCCTGCGCCTGCTCGCGGAGCGCGACTACGACCTCGTCAACACCGAGGACGACCACCGTTTCCGCAGCTACTGGCAGACCTATCACGGGCTGACGGCGAGAAAAGGCGTGACCGCGCAACTCGCCAAGATCGAGATGCGGCGCCGGCTGACCCTGATCGGCTGCATGCTGCTCAAGACCGGCGAAGTGGACGGAATGCTGTGCGGCACGTGGGGCTCGACCGCCATGCATCTGCACTACATCGATCAGGTGATCGGCCTGCGCGAAGGGGCCAAGACCTACGCCTGCATGAACGGCCTGATCCTGCCTGGCCGGCAGGTGATGCTGGTCGATACGCACGTCAACTACGACCCGACGGCCGAGCAACTCGCCGAAATCACCATCATGGCAGCCGAAGAAATGATGCGGTTCGGCATCCGGCCGAAGGCAGCCCTGCTCTCGCACAGCAACTACGGCTCGAGCAACCAGCCTTCGGCGTTGAAGATGCGCGAGGCGCTGGCCTTGCTGCACACGCGCGCGGCCTGGCTCGAAGTCGATGGCGAGATGCACGGCGACACCGCCCTCGACGGTTCGTATCGCCACGAGCTCATGCCGACCAGCCCGCTGACCGGAGAAGCCAACCTTCTGGTCCTGCCCAACATCGATGCCGCGAACATCAGCTACAACCTCTTGAAGACCGCCGCCGGGGGCGGCATCGCGATCGGCCCGGTGCTTCTCGGCGCTGCCCAGCCCGTCCACATCCTGACGCCATCGGCCACGGTTCGCCGGATCATCAACATGGCCGCCCTGACGGTTGCAGATGCCAATGCGGCTCGTTGAGCCCGGACCAGGCAAAGATGCCTTCTGGCCCACGGATTGACGGCGCCTCCGCTGCCCACAAAGGGAAATCCTCGTTGTATGCGCTAACTTAATCCCCGCTTCGAATGCCCCAAATTGTGGCAGAGGGTTGAGATTCCGCCCCGCTTCGGTAACATCTGCGGCTTCAACGTTCAGGGATTCCCGTGGTTTTGATGGGTGGGCTGCAGCTGTGGCGGCCACTGCTCCGATGGGGGGCGGGGATCGGCGTCGCAGGATTCCTCGCACTCGGATCGGTTCACGCACGGGAGTCGGCACCGACGCTCGGCACGGTGCCTCTGGCGCAGTTGCCCGAGCAGGCTCGCGGGGTGCATCACCGGATCCTTTCGGGCGGCCCTTTTCGTTATTCGAAGGACGGCTCGGTGTTCGGAAACCGCGAAAGGATCCTGCCCTCCGAGCGGCGCGGCTTCTATCGCGAATACACCGTCGCCACGGCCGGTGCGCGCGATCGTGGCGCACGCCGCATCATTTGCGGCGGCAACGTGCCGACGGCGCCGGCCGCCTGCTACTACACCGGCGACCACTACGCCAGCTTCAACCGGATCACGCCATGAGCGCAGCAGCGATTTTTTTTGAACAGGAGGAACGTGACATGCTCTTGCAGACAGTCCGTCCAAACATCGTGCAGTCGATCCGCGCATACCGGGTCGACGACCTCATGCAGGCCGCGCGTCATGCGGACCAGCATTTTCTCTATGCGAATCTGACGATGGCGCAGTCGAAACAGGAAGTGCTCGAGAGCATCGCCGACGCGTTCCTCTTCCCGACCCATTTCGGCAAAAACCTCGACGCGCTCTACGACTGCATGACCGACCTCGTGCAGAAGGCCGGCGCGCAGCCCGGCTTCGTCGTCGTTCTCGAGCAGCTTCCCGACAACCCGCGGTTCGATCGCGAGGCGCGCGAGCAGCTGCTCGACGTGTTCCGTGATGCGGCCGACTACTGGGCGGAGCGCAAAGTACCGTTCAGGTGCTTCTATTCTTTTCAGTAGCCCGCTCCCAGGAAATAGGGTCATGGGAGCGGGCGACGGAAGTGGCCCCCGGCGTCAGCGACAAGAGCAGCATCGACAAGCCCGTCAAGGCAGCTGCGAAAACGGCAGCAAACAGCAGCTTCGGCGCCAACATGCCGTTGATGAGCAGCGCGTTCGACACGGCGATGTGGCTGAGCGCGGCCTGATCACCCGCGCTGGCCGGTAGACGTCGCTAGGTCGAGGCCAGCGACGCGGCCAGCGCCAGATACTCCTCGACCGGCACTTCCTCGGCGCGACGCTGTGTGTCGAAGCCGGCATCGGCGCCGCGCTCCTCCAGCCAGCGTCCGAGCGTGTGCCGCAGCAACTTGCGCCGCTGCGAGAAAGCGACTCTCACGAGCTCGCCCAGCACGGTGGCATCAACGCCTGCGCGTGCCGGCTTCGGCGTCATGCGAACGACCGCCGACCGGACCCGCGGCGGCGGATCGAAGGCCTCCGGCGGCACGTCGAGCACCGGCTCGATCTCGTAGCGCCATTGCAGCATCACGCTGAGACGCCCGTAGTCCTTGCCGTGCGGCGACGCGGCCATCCGAAGGGCGACTTCCTTCTGCAGCATGACGTGCTGATCGGCGATGTGCTCGACGGCCTCGAGCAGGTGAAAGAGGATGGGCGTCGAGATGTTGTACGGCAGGTTGCCGACGATGCGCAGCGCCTTCGCGTCGCCTCGAGACCGGGCCAGCGCGGCGAAATCGACGTCGAGCACGTCGGCTTCGATGACCTCGAGGCCTGGCGTTTTTCGCCATCGCGCGGCGAGGTCGCGATCGAGCTCGATGGCGCTGAGCGCGCCGCAGCGCTCGAGCAGCGGCAAGGTGATCGCACCGAGTCCCGGCCCGATCTCGACCAGCGCATCGCCCGGCTGCGGCGACACCGCATCGACGATCGCCTCGATCACGCCGGCGTCGACGAGAAAGTGCTGGCCGAAGCGCTTGCGCGGGCGATGCGCCACGGCGATGGAAAGGCCGCCTACTGCGGCGGATCGCGCAGCTCGATGTAGGCGCGGCCGCGCAGGTCGCGAACCCACTCGGCGTAGGCCGCCTCGAACTTCTGCTCGCGCAGGATGTTGCGCGCCTGCTCCCGCTGCTGCTTGCGATCGAGCGTGACCTGGCGCCGCTCGACCACCTGGATCAGGTGGATGCCGAAGCGGGTCGGGACCGGATCCGACACACCATTGACCGGCAGAGCGGCGAGCGCCTCCTCGAATTCGGGAACGAACTGGCCAGGAGACGCCCAGCCAAGATCGCCTCCCTGGGCCGCGCTGCCGTCTTCGGAGTTCGCGCGCGCCAGCTGCTCGAAGGTGCGCGATCCGCTGGCGATTTCGCGCTTGAATTGGGCCAGCCGCCGTGTCGCCGCCTCTGCTGTCAATTCCGCCGAAGGGCGCAGCAGGATGTGGCGGGCACGCACCTGTTGCACCGAGAACGCGCCGACGTCCTTGCGGTCGATGAGCTTGAGGATGTGAAAGCCGGCGCCGCTGCGCAGCGGCTCGGCCGCGACGTCGCCCGACTTGAGGAACCGCACCGCGCTCACGAACAGGTCGGGCAGCCGGCTCGCTGGCCGCATGCCGATCTCGCCGCCCCCGGCGCGGTTGCTGTCTTCCGACATGTCGCGCGCCACCACGGCGAAGTCCTCGCCGCCGCGAACCCGGCGCATGGCCTCCAGCGCACGCTGGCGCTTGGCCGCGACGACGCCGGCATCGGCACCGTCCGGGACGATGATCAGGATCTGGGCAACGTCGAGCTCGGTCGCGGCTCCGCTCGACGCCTGGCGCGCGTCGACGAGCGCGTCGATCTCGGCATCGCTGACCTTGATCCGGGCCGTCACTTCGTGTTCGCGCACGCGCTCGACCAGCAACTGGTCCTTCACGTTGTCGCGAAACTTCGCGTAGTCGACACCTTCCTGGCGCAGGCGGTCGCGCAACTGCGCCATCGTCAGCTGGTTCTGCGTCGCGACGTTGCCGACGGCACGATCGAGCTCGGCGTCGTCGACCCGGGAGTTGCTGTCGCGGGCATTGGTGATGAGCACGCGTTCGTCGATGAGCGAGTCGATCGCCTGCTTGCGCAACTCCGCCTGCGGCGGCAATGTCTGGTTGGCGCGGGCCGCCTCGTCGCGAAAGCGGGCGATGCGCTGCTGAACTTCCGCAGCCGTGACGAGCTCCTGGTTGACGACGGCGACGATGTAGTCGGCGGTCTGCGCGCCCGCGTGCAAGGCCAAGAAGCCGAGGGTGAGGCCGACCGCGAAGCGGCGCCAGGTCGAACGAAGTTCAGTCATACGGAGAGAAGGGGGAATTGGTCGTGCGCTCGTCGCGCAGGAGCTGGTAGCCGGAAATATTGTCCTTCAAGACCTTCAAAGGATTGGAGCCGAGCCGCGACAGGCCGACCAGCTCGAGTTGGAGCAGCAACCGGGTCGTCGCCTCGCTGCGGCCGGTGGAGAGACGTTCGACGACAACCCTGCCGATCCAGCAGCCGGCGTCGTATTCGAAGCCGACGATCGCATCGGTCAACCTGCTGTCGCGCGTACTGTAGTTGACCCTCCCGACGCTGTACAACGTTCCCCCGCAACCGCCGCCGCCGGCCGGCCGTTGCGCGGCCGGATCCGCAGGGGTTCTGCCATAGACCGGCCATTGCCAGCCGAGTTCCACCTGCTCCGACAACCCGCGCGCCAGGCGATAGTTGAAATTGACGGTGCGGAACGGCCCGGGCGAATAGCGAAAACCGGCCAGAGAGCCCTCGACCCGCCTGCTGTCGGCGTTGTATTGCTCCGTGACATCGAAGGTCCATCTCGGCAGGAGCGAGGTCGAGCCGGTGACCAGCACGTCGGAGAAGCGCTGCGTCAGCGGCGGCCCGTCCGGGGCGACGAGCTGATCGGGATTGGGCGTGACGCGCTGGTCGCGAAACAGATAGCGCTGGGCGATGCCGAGTCGCAAGGCTTCAGCGCCGGTGACGGGATCGAGGATGCGCGAAGTGACGCCCGCGGTCAGTTGATGCGAATCGGAGACCCGGTCGACGCCGGAGAAGGAGTTCTCCGTGAAGATGGAGTCGAAGTTGAAGTCCTTGCCGAAGGCATCGAAATTGGGCAGGTCATCCTGCTGCCGGTACGGCGTGTTGACGTAGAACAGGCGCGGCTCCAGCGTCTGCCGTACATCGCGCCCGAACAGGTTGGTGTCGCGCTCGAGCGTCCACGCGCTGTCGACGCTGACCGTTGGAATGACGCGCGTGGCGCTGCGTCGGCCGTCGGCGAGAGGCTGGTCGACCGAATAGGACGCCGCGTTGAAGGAGATTTTCGGCGTCAGCGTCCAGCCCGGCGTGTAGAACGGGCGGCTGATGCTGCCGAGCGCGTGCAGACGCGAGCCGGTCTGGCGAGTCGCCGGCAACGAGCCATCGGGGTTCAGCGCTCCGAGTGTTGAATCGTCGGGATTGGAGAAGCGGTTGAATTCGCTCTCGAACGTCACGTCGAATCCGTGACCCCAGGGTCCGGCGTAGCGGGCCCCGACCTGCGGCAGCCGATCGTACGGAGACGGCACGATGTTGGTCGTCGGATCGGTAGTCTGCAACACCTGCCATTGCAAGGTGCGGGCATAGGCGGTCCAGTCGCCGAACGGGCGCGACAGCTGGAAGTCGCTCGACAGCAGACGGGGCGTGTCGGTTTTCAGCTCGCCGGGAAAATCCTTCCAGTAGTCGTTGTCGGAGACACGCAGGGCATGCGCAGTCGCGAAGATGCCGTAGGGCAGGAGACCTTCGTGGTTGAAATGCAGCGCGAAACGCGAACGCTGCGCCACCATGTCGTCGGGCAGGATCTTGTAGTCGATGTCGCCGGCATACGTCGGCTCCAGGTAGCGGAACTCGCTCTCGAGCGCATAGCCGCGGCGCAGGCTTCCCGACGGGGTGAACGTCGCGTCGCGATTCGGCGCGATGTTCCAGTAGTACGGGATCGCAAGCTGAAACCCGCTCTTGCTGTCGAGGCCGATGCTCGGCGGCAGAAAGCCCGACTTGCGCTCGTCGTTCAGCGGAAAGCTGAGCACCGGCGACGCGAGGATGGGCACGCCGTAGAAGCGCAGCACGGCGTCGCGCGCGATGCCCTGGTTCGTCTCGTTGTCGATGCTGATGCTGCTCGCCTTCAGGATCCACACCGGGTCGGCGCCATCCTCGGCCACGCAGCTGGAATACGTGGCGTCGGTGGCCGTGGAGCGCTGGTCGTCGATGAACTCGATGCGCGATGCCTTGCCGCCCGCGCCGGTGCGGGCGAAGCGATAGGTCGGCGTCTGGAAGAAGCCCTCGAAGCGCTCGACCTTGAGTTGCAGCTCCGGGCCGGCGAAGGTGTTGCCGTCTCGGCTGACGATGACGTGTCCGGTCGCGTGCGCAAGGTCTTCGGCCTGGTCGTAAGTGAGCCGGTCGGCGCGGATGACGACGCCGGCACGCCGGAACTCGACGTCGCCCTCGAGCTCCGCGTCGAGATCCGGGCGGCCCTTGAGCTGGCGGGCGCGCAGGATGACGGGCAGCGCCCGGCCGGCGTCGCCGCGCGCGGGCGCCAGCAAGGCGGGCGCGCTGCGCAGCTCGATCCCTGAAGCGGCGCTGGCAGCCGGCGCGGGCGCAGCAGGAGGCGTGGCGGCAGCAACGCCGGAGGCAGGCACGACAGGGACCGAGGCGCCCGTTGCCGCCGACGCAGCGGCGTCGGTGGCGACAGCCGGTTGCGCAAATGCGGTCTCTTGCGGGGCGATGGCGACGACCGCGATGCCGGCCACCAACAGCGCCGCCCTGGCGGGGCCGGCCGCGGCGCACGCGCGGCGGCCAGCGCGTCGTGCGGCGCTTGCGGCGGGGCGAACCACAGCTTGGCGGGGGAAAAGACGCACGAGGCGTGGGCAGAGCGCGGGCTGAAGCGCCGGAAGGCGCGAAGCCGGCTTGTGCATCGAAGCGCTGCCGGACGAGGCGGCGACCCGCGACGAGCGCGAAGCACCGATTTGTAGAATCGATTATCCACGCGGCTGCATCCCGGCTGCCTCCTGCACGCCACACTTCCAGGCCGTGAAACCTCTTCTTCCACACCTTTGCATTGCCTGGCCGAGCGACGAGCGCGAAAGCGCCTTTGCTGCCTGGCTGGATCGCGTCGCGCCGGCCCACCGCATCGTCGTCGCATCGCTGCGCGTGGCCTCCAGCGACGCCAGCTTTCGCCGTTACTTCCGGGTGGGTCTCGAGGCCGGCGGCAGCCTCATCGTCATGGATGCGCCACCGCCGCAAGAGGACGTGCGGCCCTTCATCCACGTCGCCGGTCTGATCGGCGACGCAGGGCTGCACGCGCCGCGGGTCCGAGAAGCCGACGTCGAGAACGGCTTTCTCCTGCTCGACGACCTGGGCGATTCGCTCTATCTCCGCGCCCTGCTCGACGCCCAGGACAGCGGCGACAACAGCCGGGCAGACGCCCTGATGCGCGACGCGATCGCCGCGCTGATCGTCTGGCAGCGGGATATCCCGTCCGATTCGCTGCCGCCGTACGACGACGCGCTGCTGCGCCGCGAGCTGGCGCTTTTCCCGGATTGGTGCGTTGCTCGCGAATGCGCGGCCACGTGGTCGCCGGCCGAGACCGCCATCTGGAACGACGCCTGCGATCGGCTCGTCGCCAGCGCGCTGGCGCTGCCGCGCGTCACCGTCCATCGCGACTGGATGCCGCGCAACCTGATGGTTGCCGATCCCAATCCCGGCATCCTCGACTTCCAGGACGCCGTCTCGGGCCCGATCGTCTACGACGTCGCCTCGCTGCTGCGCGACGCCTTCGTCTCGTGGGACGAGGAGCAGGAGATCGACTGGGCGGTGCGCTACTGGCAGGCCGCGCGCAAGGTCGGTTTGCCGGTCGATGCCGATTTCGGCGAGTTCTGGCGCGCGCTCGAATGGATGGGGCTGCAGCGCCACCTCAAGGTCCTGGGCATCTTCTCGCGCCTCAAGCACCGCGACGGCAAGCCTGCCTACAGCGCCGACCTGCCGCGCTTCTTCGCCTATGCGCACAAGGTCGCGTCGCGCTATTCGACCTTGCGGCCGCTCGGCAGGCTGCTCGAGCCCTTGATGGGGACCGCGCGCGTCGAGATCTTCGCCTAGCGCCTGCTCGCAGCGACCGCGGGCCGCTCTCGACAGGAAGGGTGCCCCGCCCGTCGACAATCCGCTGCCGCGACGACCATGCTTCGCCTCACCGAACTGCGCCTTCCGCTCGACCACGAGCCCGCAGCACTGCGTGCGGCGATCGTCGCGACGCTCGACATCGATGCCGGTGCGCTGCGCACCTTCGAGGTCGCTCGGCGCGGCTACGACGCGCGCAAGCGTTCGGCGATCGTTCTCGTCTACACGGTCGACTGCGACGTCGCCGATGAAGCCGCGGTGCTGGCGCGCCATTCCGGCAAGGCGCATGTCCGGGCCGCTCCCGACATGCGCTACGGGTTCGTCGCGCAAGCGCCGGCCGACTTCGCCGCCGCCGGCACGCCGCGCCCGGTCGTGGTCGGTTTCGGTCCCTGCGGCCTGTTCGCCGCGCTCCTGCTGGCGCAGATGGGCTGTCGTCCGCTCGTGATCGAACGCGGCCGCGCCGTGCGCGAGCGCACCAGGGACACCTGGGCACTTTGGCGACGCGGCGTGCTCGATCCGGAATCGAACGTGCAGTTCGGCGAAGGCGGAGCCGGCACGTTCTCGGATGGCAAGCTGTGGAGCCAGATCAGCGATCCTCGGCATCTGACGCGCAAGGTCATCGCGGAGTTCGTCAAGGCCGGCGCGCCCGAGGAGATCGCCTGGGCCGCCAAGCCGCACATCGGCACGTTCCGTCTCGTCGGCGTCGTCGAGACGATGCGCCACGAGATCGAGCGGCTGGGCGGCGAGGTGCGCTTCGGCCAGCGCCTGGTCGACGTGCGCATCGAAGCAGGCCGGGTGCGCGGCGTCGTGACGGCGCGCGCCGACGGCGTGCGCGACGAGATCGACGCTGCCCAGGTCGTGCTCGCGCTCGGCCACAGCGCCCGCGACACCTTCCAGATGCTGCACGAGCGCGGCGTCGCGATGCAGGCCAAGCCGTTCTCGATCGGCTTTCGGATCGAGCATCCGCAGGGCCTCATCGACCGCGCCCGCTTCGGTCGAAACGCGGGCAACCCGCTGCTGGGCGCGGCCGACTACAAGCTCGTGCACCACGCAAAGAACGGACGCTCGGTCTACAGCTTCTGCATGTGCCCGGGCGGCACCGTCGTCGCCGCGACGTCCGAGCCGGGCCGCGTCGTCACCAACGGCATGAGCCAGTACTCGAGGAACGAGCGCAACGCCAACGCCGGCATCGTCGTCGGCATCACCCCGCAAGACTATCGCGCCGCCGGCACGACCGGCGAGGTCAGCCCGCTCGACGGCATCGCCTTCCAGCGCACCTGGGAATCGCGCGCATTCGTGCTCGGCGGCGAAAACTATGCGGCGCCCGGCCAGCGCGTCGGCGATTTTCTGGCTGGACGCGCGTCGACCGGCTGGGCAAGCGTGCAGCCTTCGTACCGGCCGGGCGTCCTGCCGACCGACCTCGCTGCGTCGGGTCGCGAGAGCCTGCCGCGCTACGCCATCGACGCCATCCGCGAGAGCCTGCCGGCGTTCGCGAAACAGATCGAGGGCTTCGCCATGGACGACGCCGTGCTCACCGGCGTCGAGACGCGGACGTCGTCACCCTTGCGGATGCCGCGCGGCAAGGACCTGCAGAGCGTCAACGTCGCCGGCCTCTACCCGGCCGGCGAGGGCGCAGGTTATGCCGGCGGCATCATGTCGGCGGCGGTCGACGGGATCGAAGTGGCGGAAGCGGTCGCACGCGCGATCGTCGCGTCATAAGCCGACGCCCGAAACGATTCAAAACGTGAAGCCGCGTTGAACGTCAGGGGCAGGCCGCCATCACCTGCGCGACCGCCGCGGTCAACTTCTTGCCGTACGGCACGTGCAGGAACTCGTTCGGCCCGTGCGCATTGCTCTTCGGGCCGAGGACGCCGCACACCATCATCTGCGCCGCCGGGAAGCTCTTCTGCAGCATGCTCATCAGCGGAATCGTGCCGCCCTGGCCGATGTAGCCGCAGGGCGCGCCGAAGTGCGCGTGCGAGGCGCTGTCGAGCGCCTGTTGCAGCCACGGTGTCAGGCTCGGCGCGTTCCAGCCGGTCGCGCCTGCCGCGCCGACGCGGCCGTCGGCATGAAAGGTGACCTTGGCGTTGTAGGGAGCGTTGTCTTCGAGCAGCGCCTTGATCGCCTGCGCCGCGTCGTTGCCGTCGATCAGCGGCGGGATGCGCAGGCTCAGCTTGAACGCGGTGTAGGGGCGCAGCACGTTGCCGGCATCCCTGAACGCGGGCATGCCATCGACGCCGGTCACCGACAGCGTCGGCTTCCAGGTGCGGTTGATGAGCGCCTGCACGGGATCGGTCGTCGTCGGAATGGTGAGCCCGCCATCGGCGCCGCAGGCCCAGGGGAAGCGCTTCCAGACCTCGTCGCCGAGGATCTGCGCCGTGGCCTTGGCCTGCTCGACACGGTCGGCAGGAATCGCGCAATGCAGGCTCTGCGGCAGCAGGCGCCCGGTCGTCGAGTCTTCAAGGCGGTCGAGCACCTGGCGCAGGACGCGAAAGCTCGACGGCACCAGGCCGCTGGCATCGCCGGAGTGAACGCCTTCGGTAAGGATCTCGACCTTGAGCACGCCGCTCACCATGCCGCGCAGGCTGGTGGTGAGCCAGAGCTGGTCGTAATTGCCGGCGCCGCTGTCGAGGCAGACGACGAGCGACACGTTGCCGAGCCGGTCCTTCAGCGCATCGACATACACCGGCAAGTCGGACGAGCCGCTTTCCTCGCAGCTCTCGATGATGCCGACGCAGCGCGGCCGGGCGATGCCCTGCCTGTCGAGCGCCTGGATCGCGGTCACGGCGGCGTAGACCGCATAGCCGTCGTCGGCGCCACCGCGGCCGTAGAGACGGCCGTCCTCGTAGCGCGGCGTCCACGGCCCGAAGCCGCTCTTCCAGCCGTTGAACTCGGGTTGCTTGTCGAGGTGGCCATACAGGCAGATGGTGTCGGCGCCGGCGTCGTTGCCGCCCGGTCGCGTCGCCGGTACCTCGAAGAAGATGACCGGGGTGCGGCCGTCGATGCGAACGACCTCGAGCGTGAGGCCGGCCACGTGCTGCCGTTCGACCCACGCCGCGGCGTCGCGGACAACCCGATCGATGTAGCCGTGCTCTTTCCAGTCGGCATCGAACATCGGGCTCTTGGCCGGGATGGCGATGTACTCGGTCAGGGCCGGGACGATCTCGTCGTCCCAGACCCGTTCGGCGTACTTGCCGAGCGCTTCGGCTTCGTCGGCCTGCACCGGCAGCAGTGGGTCGCGTGCGTTCATCGCGGGCTCCATGACAGCAAAACGGGCAGTGTATCGATGCGCGTCGTCACGCGCAGCGCGCGCGCCGAGCGACGTTCTTTCAGCGCGGCGTTGCCGACGCCGCGGTCGCGGCCGTGCCGACGGTCGTCGGCGTCGTTGCATCGGCCGGCTCGGCGCCTTCCTTCCAGCCGCCGCCGAGCGCGCGGTAGAGCGCGACGGCGTTCTGCAGCTGGCCAGCCTGGATCTGGATCAGCGCCTGCTGCGCCGTGAAGAGCGAGCGCTGCGCATCGAGCGCGTCGAGATAGCTCGACGCTCCGGCGCGATAGCGCAGATCGGCGAGGCGATACGTGATGGCCAGGGCATTGGTCTGCGCGGCCTGCGCGCGAAGCTGCTCGCCGAACGTGGCGCGGCCGGCCAGCGCGTCGGACACTTCGCGAAACGCCGTCTGGATCGACTTCTCGTATTGGGCGACGGCGATGTCGCGACCGACCTTGGCGACGTCGAGATTGGCACGGTTGCGACCGGCATCGAAAATCGGCTGCAGCAACTGCGCCGTGCCGGTGATGGCGAAGCTGCCGCTCTTGAACAGGCCCGACAGCTCCGTGCTCGCGCTGCCGGCCGTCGTCGTCAGCGTGATGTGCGGGAAGAAGGCGGCGCGCGCCGCGCCGATATCGGCGTTGGCGGCCAGCAGCTGCTGCTCTGCGGCGCGGATGTCGGGACGGCGCGCCAGCAGATCGGACGGCAGGCCGGGCGGCAGGTCGGCCAGCAGGCGCTGCGCGTCGAGCGGCAGCGGCGCCGGCAGATCGGCGGGCGGCGTCTGGCCGACCAGCAAGCTCAGCGCGTTCTCGTCGAGAGCACGCTGGCGGATCGTCTGCGCGAGTGTGGCGCGGGCGCCTTCGAGCAGCGACTCGGCCTGGCGGTAGTCGAGCTCCGATGCCGCGCCGTTGTCGAAGCGCAGCTTGGTGAGGCGATTCGATTCCTCGCGCGTGGTCAGGGTCTGCCGCGTCACACGCAACAACTCGTCGTCGGCGAGCATGAAGAGATAGGCCGTCGCCACCGACGCGATCAGGCTGATCTGCACCGTCTTGCGCGACTCGGCGGTGGCGAGGAACTGGTCGAGCGCGGCCTCGCTCAGGTCGGCGACGCGACCGAACAGGTCGAGCTCGTAGTTGGAGATCGCAAGACCGACCGCGTAGGAGTTGCCGATCGTGCCGAAGCCCGTCGGTGCGCGCGCTGCGGTCGCGCCGAGGCCCACCGTCGGGAAGATGTCGGCGCGGCGCACCTGGTAGGTCGCGCGCGCCTGCTCGATGTTGAGGATGGCGACGCGCAAGTCGCGGTTGTTCGCCAGCGCCAGCGCGATCAGGCGCCGCAATCGGGCGTCGACGTAGAAATCCTGCCAGGCGATGTCGGCCGCAGGCGTGCTTGCCGGATCGACCGCCGGCGTCATCTCCGCGGCGTAGGCGCCGGGGACCGGTGCGGCGGGGCGCTCGTAGTGCGGGATCAGCGACGTGCAGCCGGCGAGCGCGCAGAGGGCGGCCAGCGTCAGTGTGCGACCGCGAGGCTCACGCATGATCGCCCTCCTTGCCCAGGGCCGGCGCGACCGGCGGCGCCGCATCGATCGTCTCGTTCGCCTTCGCCGTTCCCGGTGCGCCGCGCCGGCCCTTGAAGACGCGGCGGACGACGACGAAAAAGACCGGCACGAAGAAGATGGCCAGCAACGTCGCCGAGATCATGCCGGCCATCACGCCGGTGCCGATGGCGCGCTGGCTGGCCGATCCCGCGCCGCTCGAGACGACCAGCGGCAGCACGCCGAGAATGAAGGCGATCGAGGTCATCAGGATGGGCCGGAAGCGCAGATGCACGGCTTCCAGCGTCGCCTCGATCAGGCCCTTGCCCTGTGCGTAGAGGTCCTTGGCGAACTCGATGATCAGGATCGCGTTCTTCGCCGAGAGGCCGATCACGGTGATGAGCCCGACCTTGAAGAAGACGTCGTTCGGCATGCTGCGCAAGGTCGCGCCGAGCACCGCGCCGAGCACGCCGAGCGGCACCGCGAGCAGCACCGCGAACGGGATCGACCAGCTCTCGTAGAGCGCCGACAGGCAAAGGAACACGGCGAGCAGCGAGAAGCCGAGCAGGATCGTCGCCGTCGAGCCCGAGAGGCGCTCCTCGCGCGACTGGCCGGTCCATTCGAAAGCGAAGCCCGGTGGCAGCTTCGCGGCGAGCTGCTCCATCTCGTCCATCGCGTCGCCGGTGGAATGGCCGGGCGACGCGTCGCCGGCGATGCGCATCGCCGGATAGCCGTTGTAGCGGATCGTCTGGATCGGCCCGGTGACCCAGCGCGTCGTCGCCAGCGCCGACATCGGCACCGGCTTGCCCTGGCTGTTGAGCACGTTCAGGCGCATCAGGTCGTCGGGCTCCATGCGGTCGGGCGCATCGGCCTGCACGACCACGCGCTGCAGCCGCCCGGCGTTCGGAAAGTCGTTGACGTAGGCCGAGCCGAGCGCCGTCGACAGTGCGGCGTTGATGCTGTCGAACGACACGCCGAGCGCGCTGGCGCGGTCGCGGTCGATGTCGAGCTGGAGCTGCGGCGCATCTTCGAGCCCGTCGGGCCGGACGCCGGCGAGGATCTTGCTCTGCGCCGCCATGCCCAGCATCTGGTTGCGCGCCGCGAGCAGCGCCGCGTGGCCGTTGCCGCCGCGGTCCTCGAGGCGAAACGCGAAGCCGGTCGCGGTACCGAGCTCGGGAATCGCCGGCGGCACCAGCGCGAAGATGAAGGCGTCGCGCACGTGCGAGAGCGCGCCGAAAGCGCGCGCGGCGAGCGACGGGGCGGAATGTTCCGTGCCCTTGCGGTCGTCCCACGGCTTCAGGGTGACAAAGGCGAGCGCCGCGTTCTGGCCGCTGCCCGAAAAGCTGAAGCCGAGCACGCTCACCATCTGGTCGACCTCGGGCTGCTTCAGGAAGAAGGCCTCGGCCTGCTGCATGACGGCGAGCGTGCGGGTCTGCGTCGCGCCCGGCGGCAACTGCACGTTGGCGATGAGATAGCCCTGGTCTTCGGTCGGCAGGAACGAGCCCGGCATGCGCAGGAACATCAGCACGACGACCGCGACGATCGCCGCGAAGACGACGAGGAAGCGTCCGGTGCGCGCGAGGATCTTCGCCACCAGGCCTTCATAACCGTGCGTCGCCGCCTTGAAGCCGCGGTTGAACCAGCCGAAGGGACCGCTCTTCTCGTGCTTGGAGCCGGCCTCGATCGGCTTCAAGAAGGTGGCGCACAAGGCTGGCGTGAGCGACATCGCCAGGAACACCGAGAACAGCATCGCGCTCACCATCACGAGCGAGAACTGGCGATAGATGTTGCCGACCGAGCCGCTGAAAAAAGCCATCGGCAGGAACACCGAGACCAGCGTGACGCTGATGCCGACCAGCGCGGCGGTGATCTGGCCCATCGCCTTCTTGGTCGCGTCGCGCGGCGACAGGCCCTCCTCGCTCATGATGCGCTCGACGTTCTCGATGACGACGATCGCGTCGTCGACGAGGATGCCGACCGCCAGCACCATCGCGAACATCGTCAGCACGTTGATCGAATAGCCGAAGGCCTGCATGATCCCGAAGGCGCCGAACAGCGCCACCGGCACGACGATGGTCGGGATCAGGGTGTAGCGCAGGCTCTGCAGGAACAGGTACATCACGAGAAAGACCAGGATCACGGCCTCGATCAGCGTCTCGACGACGCGGCCGATCGAGATCTTGATGAAGCGCGAGCTGTCGTACGGGATGCTCCACTGCACGCCCTGTGGAAAGTAGCGGGCCAGCTCGCCCATCCGGGTCTTGATCAGCTGCGCCGTCTGCAGCGCGTTGCCGGTCGGCGAGAGCTGCACGCCGATGCCGGTCGAGGGCTTGCCGTTCAGGCGCGCCGAGGTGCCGTAGTTCTGCCCACCGAGCTCGATGCGGGCCACGTCGGAGAGCTTGACGGTCGAGCCGTCGGTGTTGGCGCGCAGCACGATCGCACCGAACTGCGCCACCGTGGTCAGTTGGCCGGCGACGACGACGGTGGCGCTGATCGGCGTGCCGGCGACGATCGGCAGGTCACCGATGATCCCCGAGGAGACCTGCGCGTTCTGGGCCCGGATGGCGTTGGTGACGTCGTTGGTCGACAGGTTGTAGCCGACCAGCTTGGCCGGATCGATCCAGATCCGCATCGAGCGCTCGGTGCCGAACAGCTGCGCCTGGCCGACGCCGGGAACGCGCTGGATCTCCGGCAGTACCGTGCGTGACGCGTAGTCGCCGAGCGCGATCGGATCGAAGGCCGGGTTATCGGAGGAAAGGATGGTGAAGAGCAGGAAGTTGGAGCGTGCCTTGTCGACGCGCACGCCCTGCTGTGTCACGGCCGCGGGCAGGCGCGGCGCGGCGCGCGACAGGCGGTTCTGCACGTCGACCTGGGCGAGATCGGCGTTGGTGCCCGACTCGAAGGTCAGCGTGATCGAGCCGACGCCGTTCGACTGGCTCACCGACTCGAGGTAGATGAGACCGGGCGAGCCGTTCATCTCCTGCTCGATGACGCTGATGACGCTGTCTTCGAGCGTCTGCGCCGACGCGCCCGGATAGGTCGCGGTGACGATGATCGACGGCGGCGCGACGGTCGGGTACTGGGCGATCGGCAGCTGCTTGATCGCGACGCCGCCGAAGATGAGGATGAAGAGCGCGAGGACCCACGCGAAGATGGGCCGGTCGATGAAGAACTGAGGCATCGAGCGTGCTCAGCGTGAAGCCGACGACGCGCTGGCGGGCGTCGCGGCGCTGGCCGCGCCGCCTGCCTGCGAGCCCGGCGCCTGCCACGGCACGGCCTTGACCGGCGAATTGCCGCGCAGCTTCTGGAAGCCGTCGACCATCACCAGTTCGCCGGTCGCGACGCCGTCGAGGATGACCCAGTCGCCGCCCTGAGCGGAGCCGACCTTGACCGGCCGCGACGCGACCTTGCCGTCGGCACCGACGATCATGACGCTGTCGCCGGTCGAGCCGCGCGTCACGGCCTGCTGCGGCACGAGGATGCCTGTCGGTGTCTCGGCCTGCTCGAGCCGCACCCGCACGTACATGCCCGGCAGCAGAATGCCGCTCGGGTTCGGCACTTCGGCGCGCAGCGTGATCTGCCCCGAGGTCTGGTCGACGGTGAGGTCGGAAAAGAGCAGCTTGCCCTTCTGCGGGTAGTCGCTGCCGTCTTCGAGCACGATGCCGACGCTGGCCGCGTTCGCATCGGCGGAGCGCTTGAACTTGCCGCTGGCGATGGCGCGGCGCAGCTTCAACACGTCGGTGGTCGACTGCGTGAAGTTGACGTACATCGGATCGACCTGCTGCACGACGGCCAGCGGCGTCGCTTCGCCCTGGCCGACCAGCGCGCCTTCGGTGACGAGCGCGCGGCCGATCCGTCCGGAGATCGGCGAGGTCACCGACGCATAGCCGAGGTTGATCTGGCCGCTCTGCTCCGCCGCCTTCGCCGATGCGACGTCGGCCTCGGCCTGCTTCTGCGCGGCGACCGCGTTGATGTAGTCCTGCTTGCTGATGGCGTTGGCTTCGAGCAGCGGCTTGTAGCGCTCGGCCTGGGCCGTCGCCTGCGTCACGTTGGCTTGCGCGCGTGCCATCGTCGCCTGGGCGCCGGCGACGACGGCCTGGTAGGCGCTCGCATCGATCTGGAAGAGCGGCTGCCCGGCGCGCACGTCGCTGCCTTCGGTGAAGAGGCGCTTGAGAACAATGCCGGCGACCCGTGCGCGCACCTGAGCGACCCGGGACGCCTCGAGCCGTCCGGGCAACTCGGTGACGAGCCCGACCGGCCGAGGCGCGACCGTGATGACGCCGACTTCCGGCGGCGGCGGTGTACCGGCGCCGCCGCCTCCAGGCGCGTTGTTGCTCGGGCCGCAGGCGGCGAGCGATGCGAGGACCGCCGCGCCCACCAGCCACCGCACACGACCACAGCCAGACGCCTGCGCCGCAGCGCCGATGAATGCGAACATGTCAGATCCTTGGACGCCATGCAGGCCGCGATGGGCTCGGGACGACGGCTGTTTGCCTCGCCGCAGCCCGAGATCACGGCCGGCAGCACGCGAAGCCGGCGAGGCACCGCGCAAAGCCGACGAGGATAGCCGACGTGCGCGACGACCGCGCTGGCGCCGGCGCGGCCGCGCGGAGCAGGAATCGCGCGCCGCTAGTGCTTCGGAGCGTAGCCCGGAGGGATCCAGACCTCGATCTGCTTGCGCCGACTCGCGTCCGGGTCGCCGAGGCGCGATGTCCGCCAGGCGCCGGCGGCCGCACCCGGATCGATGGCGCCGATCACCGCTTCGGCACAGCGCTGCGTCGACGGATCGTTGTAGCGCACCGAAGGAAGGGAGACGACGCCAGGAGCCATGCGGTGGCTGGCCCGCGCCGAGGCGATCACGTCGTCGACCGGTGGCACGGACGCGCCGAGGCTGCGCCATGCATGGCGCCACTCGCGTGCACGGCTGCGGTCCTCGCTGCCGTAGACCTGCACGTACACCGTCGTACCGCAGCACACGGCATGGGGCTCCCGGGTGCACACATCGGCCGTCTGCGATGGCGATTGCAGTTGTGGCTGCTGTTGCAGTTGTGGTTCTGGTCGCGGTCGCGCTTGCGCTAGCGATTGCGCTAGCGATTGCGATTGCGATTGCGATTGCGCGGTCGGCATCGGCGTCTCGTCGAGCGAAGCCGCGACCGGGGCGAGCTGCGGCGCCGTCGGCGTCGATGCCGTCGCGACCGCGGGCGCCGCGTTCTTCTGCGCCAAGAGGCGATCCTGACGCGACGCCCACAGACCGGGCTCGACGCATTTTTCGGCGTCGGCAAAGGTGCGGTAGTCGTAGCCCCAATAGCGCGGCGGACAGGCATTGACGGTGTTGGCCGGCTTCAGGCAGGTCGTCGTCAATGCGTCGCTGCGCGTCGCCTCGCTCAGCCAGGCGCAGGCAGGCGGCGACGCCTGGCGCCTGGCGATCGCGGCGCAGTCGTCGCGCGCGTCGCCGAAGATCTGCAGCGCCAGGGGCGACTGCGTGAACCAACGCGCCTGATCGGCCGGACACAAGGTGTCGGAGGTGCGCGCGATCGTCGCCGCAAGTGCGACGGTGGCATCGACGTACTGGTTCCACGACGCCACCGAGACTGCCGGCGCCGACGCCGCGGACGATGCCGGAGCAAGCGGCGCCGAGGGAATCTTCGCCCACAGGTCGACGATCTCCTTGAGCGCGGCGTGCTCGTCCTTGGCCTGCTGGTCGCGGGCGCTGAACAAGGCGTCAAAGCCCTGCCAGGCCGAGATGGCGATGGTCGCCGCCGCGCCCAGGCCGATCGACGCGTTGACGGCGCTGGCCGTCAGGCGCGCGGCCAGCCGTCCGCTCGGCCTCGGCGCATCGCTGGCGCCGGACGGATCGGCCGACACGGCCGGCCCGCGCCGCCGAACGTAGGCGGCGGCGGCGCCGCCGAGGCTGGCGCGCAGCTCGCGCCGCTGTTGGCCGAGCCGGCGCGCCGCGGCGCCCGCCACCGGCCGCGGATCGCGCTCGAAGACCGCGTCGACCGCGCCGGCGAGGCCCGACTCGGCCTGCCTGTCGAGTGCGCCGAACAGCTCGGTGCCGAGTGCGCAGCCGAGCGCGTAGTAGCTCTCCCACTGCGCCTCGTCGAAGAACTGGTCGAGCGTCGTCTGCTGCGGAAAGCTCGGGTTCTCGGCGCTGTAGTTGGCGATGTCGGGCGGCAGCTCGGGCCAGATGTTGGGCTTGACGAGCAGCAGATGCGCGGGTGCGGCGCCCTCTTCCGGGTAGTCGACCCGGGCCAGCGCGATGCACGCCTTGCTGCTCGGCGAGGCCAGATCGTCGAGCGTGCCGAACTGCTCGAAGGGCGGCCGTGGCGGCCCCTTCGGCACGAGGAACCGGATCTTGGTCTGCAGGTCGATGCGCGCGCGTCGCACGAGGTTCTCGAGATCGGCGAACCGGTAGGCCGGGTCGGCGCCGCAATCGGCGAGAACGATCAGCCTGCAGCGCTGCACGAGCAGCGGCCAGGCGCCGGTGTTCTCGGCGTGGCCGCCGTCGCTCAGAAACGCGTACGACGACGATGTGCCCGGGAAATGGCCGCGCGCTTCATCCATCAGGGCGCACGCCTTCGGGAACCAGGGCGCCCGGCTGGCCGCCGTCTTCAACCCGTCCCACCAGTAACCGAGGCGCACGCCCGCGAAGGTGATGAGCGCGGCGACGCCGGCCCGGGTGTTCTGGCCGAGCCCGGGCGAGAACGCGCCGCCCGAGATGCTGATCCAGTTGCCGAGCGTCAGCGCCTCGTCGCCGGCAACCTGTCGCCACGGCTGCTGGTCGACGCGAAACCAGCCTTGCGGCGCGATGGTGAGCGGCACGCCGCGCCGGTCGCGGTTGAAGCGCCCGCGCGGGTCGTCGGTCTGGTTGACGCACGCCGTCATCAGATGCACCGGGCCGCCTGCAGCGAACGGCGCGTAGCGCGACATCGGCAGGTCGTCGTCGGCGTCGACGTCGCTGACCTGCCGGACCTGATAGCCGCCGACAGGCTCGGCCGGAAGCTCGTTCGCCGGCTCGAGATGCGCCGGCAACGGCCCGGCAGAGGCTGGATAGCGTTGCGGGTTGACGGCGCCGAGATAGGCGCGCACGAGGCGCGAGCGGTAGAAGGTCTGAAGCGACGATGCGTTCAGGAAGTCGATGTTGCCGCGCGTGAGCAGCACGTATGCCGCCGCGGGCACGGCGATGACGACGACGAAGCCGAGGCCGTCGCCGAGCTCGATGCCGCCCTGCCCGAAAACAGCGCCGAAGGCGGCACGCTGCACCAGCGAGGTCCACCAGGCGATCAACAGGAACGATGCGACCATGCCGAGAAGGCTGCCGACGCGCAGCATCGCGGCGATACCGAACGAGCCCGGCTTGAGCGTGGCGACGAGCGGCGCGGCGGCGCGAACGAGCACGACGACCGCCGCCAGCACGACGCCGGCACGCACCTGGTTCTCGAATTCGAACGCCATCGCCCAGGCGAGCCGATCGAGCGCGGCGAGAGCGACGATCACGAGCGTGAAGCGCAGGGTCGTCGCGAGGCGGCGCGTCAGCGCATTGCGGGTCTCGGCGAGACGCTCGTCGGCGCTCGGCGCAGGCGTGCCGGCAAGGCGCGACGACGCGAGCCACGCGAGCGGCAGGCCGATGAGCCAGGCGACCGACACGGCGGCACCGAACACGAGAAAGGCGAAGCGCACGGCGTTCTCCGGGCTCGAGGCGTTGCTCAACGCGTCGCCGAGAATGCGCAGGCCGGCCGCAGCGCGCTCGCCCAGGCGGCTCGACACGGCGCCGAGCGTCGCCGCATCGAGATCGCGCGACTCCAGATAGCCGACGCCGCCGACGACGCCGAGAGCGAGCACCCAGACCATCCATTGCACGACGGCCAGATGCGGACGGCGCTGGACGCCCGGGGCGGCCCAGTAGGCGCAGGCGTAGGCCATCGACAGCAGGAAGGCGGGAATCAGAAGGAAGGCGATCACCGGAACGAAGGTCGCAGGATCCGCCTGCGGCGAGAACCACTGGAGCACGGGCTCGATCGTCTGGCTCGTCGCCTGGCTCGCCCGCAGCCACCAGCCGCCGAGATCGACAAGGGCGATCGCGCAGCCCAGCAGCAGGCCGAGCAGGCCGAGCTCGACGTGCACCGCCAGCGTGTTGCGCGCGTACAGGGCGAGCGCGAAGACGGCGTCGCGTGCGCCGGAGGGAATGAGATAGCGCCCGTTGCTGCGCAACCACCACAGGAACCAGGGCGAGCCGCGCGCCGCAAAGGCCGCCAGCACGGCCACGGCTTCCTTCACGTCGGCGCAGCGGCCCAGCAGCCGCCCGAACATGCCGCCGACGTAGCCGCCGCCGGAGACCGTCGACAGGAGATCGAAGCGCAACAACATGCTGTCTTCGGCGAGCGCCTTCAGCAAGCCGAGGCAGAAGGTGGCGCTGCGAATGCCGCCGCCGGACAGTGCCAGGCCCCAGCGCGGCGCGTCTGCCTTGATGTCGAGCGCACCGCGGGCGGCCTGCCGCCGGGTGGCGATCATCGTGTCGATCGGGTCAGGCTCCATCCAGGCTCCTCAGCGCGATGCGCGCCGATACTGGCCGAAGGCCGGGCGCGGCGCAATCGTTGCTGTTGCGGAGATGCGGGATGTGGGGAGGCGAACGCGTCGTGCCGACGCTGGACCGGCACGCGCGTCGATGCGCGCCCGCGCGCCGGTCAGCCGCGCTCGAACTTGAAGACGGCGACGCTGGCGAGCAGGTTGGGCCAGGTGCGCACGACCCGGCCCGCCTGGATGCCGAACGCGTCGAGGATCGTCAGGCCGTCCTTCTTCGCCAGCACTTCGAAGTCGGCGTAGGTGCCGACGCGGATGTTCGGCGTGTCGTACCACTGGTACGGCAGCACGCGCGTCACCGGCATGCGGCCGGCGGCGACGTGCAGGCGGTTCGGCCAGTGCGCGAAATTCGGAAAGCTGACGATGCCGACGCGGCCGACCCGCGCGGTCTCGCGCAGCATGCGTTCGGTGTTCTTCAGGTGCTGCAAGGTGTCGAGCTGCAGCACGACATCGAAGCTGCGGTCCTCGAACAGCGCCAGGCCTTCTTCGAGATTGAGCTGGATGACGTTGACGCCGCGCTTGTTGCAGGCGAGCACGTTGGCGTCGTCGATCTCGATGCCGTAGCCGCTGCAGCCGCGCTCGCGTAGCAGGAGCGCGAGCAACTCGCCGTCGCCGCAACCGAGATCGAGCACGCGCGAGCCTTTCGGCACCAGCTCGGCGATCAACTCGATGTCTTTGCGATCGCTCATGATGGCGCCCCCAACGCTTGCCGCTGGCGCGGCTGCGCTGCCCCCCGAGGGGGCGCGGCCCGTCTTGGGGCGGCCCGGCGGCGGGCCGGCCTCTTCGGTGGAGATCTCTCGCCAGAGGTTGGCGAAGCAGGCGCGAAGTACGCCGTGGTAGCGCGGGTCGTCGAGCAGGAAAGCGTCGTGGCCGTGCGGCGCGTCGATCTCGGCATAGCTCACGTCGAGCTTGTTGTCGACCAGCGCCTTGACGATCTCGCGCGAGCGAGCCGGCGCGAACCGCCAGTCGGTGCTGAAGCTGACAAGCTGGAACTTGCAGCGCGCCTTGGCGAAGGTCGTCGTCAGGTTGCCGCCGTACGCGCGCGCCGGGTCGAAGTAGTCGAGCGCACGGGTGATCAGCAGATAGGTGTTGGCGTCGAAGTACTCGCTGAACTTGTCGCCCTGATGGCGCAGGTAGCCTTCGATCTGGAACTCGATGTCCTGCGTCGAATAGCCGAACGCGGCCTTCTGCATGTCGCGTCCGAACTTCGCTTCCATCGCGTCGTCGGACAGGTAGGTGATGTGGCCGATCATCCGCGCCACGCGCAGGCCGCGGCGCGGGATCACGCCGTGGTCGGTGTAATGGCCCTCGTGGAACTCCGGATCGGTGACGATGGCGCGCCGCGCCACCTCGTTGAAGGCGATGTTCTGTGCCGAAAGGTTCGGCGCCGTCGCCACCGCCACGCACTGGCGGAGCCGCAGCGGATAGCGCAGCGACCAGTCGAGCGCCTGCATGCCGCCGAGGCTGCCGCCGAGGACGGCGGCGAGCGTGTCGATGCCGAGCGCGCGGACGAGCCTGGCCTGCGCATCGACCCAGTCCTCGACCGTCACGACCGGAAAGTCGCTGCCGTAGCTGCGCTCGGGCGCGGCCGGATTGGGGCTGGTCGGCCCGGTCGAGCCGAAGCACGACCCGGGATTGTTGACGCCGATGACGAAAAAGCGCTCGGTGTCGAGCGGCTTGCCGGGGCCGACGAGGTTGTCCCACCAGCCTTCGCTCCTGTCCTGGCCGGCATAGGTTCCGGCGACGTGGTGCGACGCGTTGAGCGCATGGCAGACCAGCACCGCATTGCTGCGCGCCGCGTTCAGCGTGCCGTAGGTTTCGTAGACGAGCGCGTAGTCGGCCAGGCGTGCGCCGCTCGCCAGCGGCAACGGCTCGGCGAAGTGCATCGATTGCGGCAGGACATCGCCGATGGAGCTCATGGGCACGGACGCAGGCAAGAAAAAACCCGGCGCCGCCAAAAGCGGGACACCGGGTTGCTGCGTCCTGTCTTTAGCGGAATTTATAGAGCGCCCGCAAGCCGGAACAAATCAGCGCTTCGAGGCGAAGTATAGCGATGCGCCTCGACGGCGTGGGCGCTGGTGCATGATCGGCTGCCACGTCGAAGCGGCGCGGCGCGGCGCGAGAAGCACACTCGATGAATTTTCAGGCCATCCTCGATGCGATCGATGCCGAGTTGCGCCCCTCGCTCGGCGCCGAGGGCCGCGTCGCCGACTACATCCCGGCGCTGGCCCGCGTCTCGCCGCACCGGTTCGGCATCGCGCTGCGCACTTGCGACGGCGAAACGGCCGCGGCCGGCGACAGCGACGTGGCGTTCTCGATCCAGAGCGTCTCCAAGCTCTTCACCTTGACGCTCGGGATGCGCCTGCTCGGCGACAAGCTGTGGGAGCGCATCCACCGCGAGCCTTCGGGCAACCCGTTCAATTCGCTGCTGCAGCTCGAAAGCGAGCAGGGCGTGCCGCGCAACCCATTCATCAATGCCGGCGCGATCGCGGTCGCCGATCGGCTCGTCAGCACGCTCGGCTCCGGCGCGCAAGCCGCGCTGACGGAGATGCTCTCCGGGCTCTGCGGCGAGAACGTCTCCTTCGACGAGGAAGTGGCTACGTCCGAAGCGGCGACCGGCTTTCGCAACACCGCGCTCGGCAACTTCATGAAGAGCTTCGACAAGCTCGACAACGACGTCGCCACCGTTCTCGATTTCTACTTCCATCAATGTTCGCTGCGCATGAGCTGCCGGCAGCTGGCGCGCGCGAGCGGCTATCTCTGCCGCGACGGCGCGCACCCCGGCGCCGGCTCGCACGTGGTGAGCGAATCCCAGGCGCGCCGCCTGAACGCGTTGATGCTCACCTGCGGCACCTACGACGCCGCCGGCGAGTTCGCCTACCGCATCGGCTTGCCGTGCAAGAGTGGCGTCGTAGGTGCCGCAG